>WNFL01414777.1_pt2 | contig 29242 bp, 32 predicted proteins | sample 5400361 | NCBI WGS metagenome assembly WNFL01 (sample SAMN13153351, study PRJNA577476) | soil metagenome | isolation source: 40 cm soil on Douglas fir-dominated hillslope | place: USA:California | collected 2013-09-17
TTTGTCGGGGTCCACTACAAATACGTGACATAGGATCGAGACCTTATATACCCGAGACGTCGCCATGTGAAATCGACCGACGGCGCACAGATCGCAGGATCGCCAACACGGGCGTTGTGGTCAGGCGTGAGCATCGGGACAGAGTTTGGAAAAGAACAAGTCGGCCTTGGATGAGCTCGTTTGTCAAGTTTGAAGTTGGCAACAATGTTTTCAATAGTGGGACTGCCCCGAGTGAGCGGGAAATTGTTGTTGGTCCAGAAGTAATTTGGGGATAATTTGGGGAGTAAGAACGACATTGAACAACCGTAATTCCACGTCCACCGTACTCGTGAAATCGCGAAAGCGGCGACTGTCGACTGTCCGGTGATCCCGTGTTGACGTCCCGGGCCGCTATTCATTCTGCCAGGAGAGACTGAGAACAGGCTTATGCGGTCCCGTTCGTCCCGTTCGTCCCGTTCGTCCAGGGGCTTGGGAAGGAGAAACGAAGGGGAAACGCCAGAGGCAGACTCAACTTGCTCCCCTCCACGGCCTTCGTTTCTCTTCCAACGTTGAAAACGACCAAATATTTACATAATACCGTGTAATACCACGACGATGGCGGCCAGTATCACGCGCATTCTCCATCTCAGCGGATTCTCTCCCGCTGTAACCACAAAGGATATCAAGCACGCGTTTGCCGCTTTCGACGACCTGTACAAGATTAAATGGATAGACGACACCAGTCTCTATCTTGTATTTAATGACCCTAGAATCGGTAAGCAACTTCTCCTGGTGAAGCCAGAGCGGCCGCGCTAAATTAGTCGATGCAGCGAAGAGCGTGTTTCTAATGATGATGGGCAACCTCCCTCCCAACCTTCTTCCTGCTCCAAACCAAGTTGTTCAGCTTTCGCCCTATAACGGCTCGGACACCGACTTGATTGTCGCTCGTGTCGAGCACCGTAACGCTCGCTCTCCTTCGGCTCGCTCAGACGTTTCTACGGCCCCCAACAGCGTCAATCTCTCCAATGTCAGCCCTGCTGTATCCCTTATGCTTCTTGCCGCTGTCAACGCAGGTCCTCCAGGCGCTATCAGCGGCATGAACGGAATAGGAGGCATGAACGGCATCGGCGCTCTCAACAAATCTCAAGGTGTACACGGACATGCTCATGGGTTTAACCGAAGGGGTAGCCAGACTAGTTTGAGCAGTGTGAGTAGTCAAACGAGCCTGGCGGATGTATATGGCTTCGGAGCGAGCGCGAGTGGATACGGCTTAGGAGTCGGCACCGGTATGAACATAGGGGGCATGTCAGCTTCTTCCTCCTGGTCCAATACGTCTCCTCAATTCATCCCGACCACCCTCAACGCCTACCACGACTATCCGGTTGCCCCTTCCCCTCGCGTCCACCACTTTGCTGGAAAGCATACTCCAGCTATTCCACCTGCTCGCCAAGGTCTTGAAGACATCGCTGAGGCTTCCTCCCGAGAAGAGATATCTCACGCGGGGTCGCATGAACGTCTTCCCTCTCCAGCGCACAAGCCCCTCACCTCAAGTGGAACAGCCTCTGACCTTCCTGAACCATCGCCTTTTCCTGCACTTCCCGTCTCGCACAAAGGCGAGCTGAGCATTGGGGAAGTCAGGCGCTCCCCATCCAGCGGATTGCCCTCTGAACAAGCCACGAGCCCTGGCCCCTCTCCTTCTACATTCTCCAAGAGGGCTTCCATAGATTCCCTCGCGAAGTCGTTCAGCGAGATGGGCGTTTCTTCAAGCAGTGAGGGGAGCAGCCCTGGAGATGGACTACGCACACCTCCAGAGCCAACAGCCACCAGCCCTCCTTCGAGTACGAAGGGCACGCCACCGCGAATTGGCAACCCAGGGAAGAGAATGCTGAGCCATGCGCTTGGAATCCGCCACCCCGGTCTTCCTCCACGAGTCATTGCTGGAGTCAAAGAACAGGCGGCCTGACTGGTTTCTCTCTCACGCTTGCACATCACCTCTTTCGACTCGTTTTCGTGCTAAGTCTTCATGTCGTATTCGGATGTTTCCGTATATCAAGTTTACCCGTGTTGTCCGTAGAATCCCCTTCCAATCCGTAACCTAGTCCTCTGTCTGATACCTATCGTTTTGACATCCACCCCTCAGGCTTCATTGGCCCAATTCACTGTATCCTCTATTGACTCGTAGCACTACGCGGACGGCTCCTTCAGGCCTAGTCGCTGTATTCTATCGTGTTTCGATTTAATCAGGATCAGCACAGTTCAACCACCCTCGTTTTTGATATTTCCACTATCGTGTCGCTTCGGAGATTCATTTCGTTTCATTTCGTAGGTGCCTCCACACCACCATGGCGAGGAACCGCTGCAGCAACCTGTCCAAGAAATATCTGTGTGGCTGCATCAGCTAGTGATAGAGTTGTGTTTAGTTCTCGTCCAAACTACCAGGGCATGTGGTGATAATTGGATGCCCCTTATTGGATGAAGAAATCGCGCTGTAATACGCCCAGAATCTGGGCGATACAATTAAGGCGGCCTGATTGTCACTTGGGACATGGAAAGGTGGTAGGTTTATGCGAAGACAGAGCATTCAAAAGGCTGTACTGTGCGATGTTCTCTACCCCGCCTTAACATCTCTCCACTATAGTTTTCATACCAACTACCATAAAATGGTGTACTAAATATTGTACCCCGTCCTTGATGAGGTGTCCCTGATAGCATCGAGGGATGACTCCCGCTTCAAATCGCTAGCATCCTGGAGAGATTGTGAAAACTACCCTTTCACACGCCTCTGATATTCGGTGGTCCACTGCTGTACCGACAAATGAGGCTTTCTGGGTTGGACTCCTACGATTACTCCATACATGTCAGGCTCGAGACCAATATTTCTCTTAGGTCGGCCAACCTTTCCATAAATTTGTCGGGCCGCGATGCAATCGGGGCAATTAGCCCCCGCATTCGTGTACGAAATTCGATTTTGTGTGTGCCCCATCACCAGCATTAGATGTGTCGGCGTTGTCATCTGCCGCGTTCACAACCTTTATCCGCGTGCTAGTTTCCTCCCAGTACCATTTCATATTTCCTCTTTGGCTTGCTCTCCAGGAGTCATTGAGCCGTGGACATTATCACCGACAAATCTTGCCACTGTTTGACTGGAGAGTTCGGCTGGGTCTTGATGGACAACTGACCGCAAATTCAGAAAGATTCTTGATATCAGCCTTCGGCTCACAGGTCATGCGTGGAGGTGTTTACGGACGTTGAGACGATCGCCCAATCAGCGTATAAGCCAAGATAGAGCATTGAAGGCGGAAATATAAGCCAGACAATCGAATTCCAGATGCGAATGGCGACCTGAGGGCACTGTTTAGTCAAGGCCTGATCGTTATTTGGCTGGCGTACGACGACCACGAAGTATCTAGATGCGGCTCTGTCAATTCATATTTGCGAACGAAAAAGGACCACTATTGCGCACAGGAACCCGTCCCGAATCAAGGTGAACAACTTTGGTGAGTTCGGTTCAGTGACGAGGGAAATTATCGCAGTCGATGAACATACGATAGGCACTTCTGACTCATCGCGCAATATTCTGGCGACTTGATACGCTTTGATAATAGTCAAGACGACTACTAAGACCTCGAAGGCGATCGGTCCCAGAAATATGCCGTACATGAAACGACCCAATGAATCGGGTAGACAGATATGAGTGATTGGTGAAGATTTGATCGTCACTATCGATCGCTGCATTATTCCATTTCACAAGGTAGACGTGGGACAGACTCACCAAAGAACGTGGCGGTGCTGATTAATGCAAATATTCCGCCTATTGTATAGGATGAAAAAAATAGTGCCCAAATTACCTTGATGGTTCGCGTATATCCTGCATACAGCGATGTAACGCGCAAACATAGGAGGGCTGGGAGGAGAGTGAGATCGACTCCATGTAATATGAGTGATTGCAACCGTACCTGTCAATGCTATCGAGGTTACGATTTGGCCGGACCCTGCTATAAGCAACCATATTTTACAGCTGCGTCCATGAGAGATTTGAAACTACCCGGGACAAGGCACTAACAACTGAGATGCGTCAGAAAGCAAGATCACAACTCCACCGGTGGTATGTGGCCTGTACCGTATCAGGGAGCATTGGCCGGAAGCCAGCGAGGTCTAGAAACGCTTAAACACCCGTGGTACTTCTTCGGGTTTCATACTGACGGTAGTTTGCCACTAGCAATAAGCTGATAGAGGTATATCGATTGACGTAATACAAAACCTCGGGGAAGGTGAATAGAGCCGGGCCAAACGAGAAGAACCCAAAAAATGAACGATGGAAGAGGTGAGCATGATGAAATGTCGGACACATAATCGAAACTCACTTCATCCGGTAGGGTCAGGAAGAAGTCGTAGAGCAAGACAACAAAACCTGCAGCCGTGGTATAGCGGCTAATGAGAACATCAAGGATCTGAGTATTGACATTCCCCAAAGGAGAGACAGCATCAAGAGTTGCAGACGCATTCATAGTTGTTGGGCCCGAATCAGGTCTCTCCGTTCCAGACGAGGTTGGTGTCTCGGCTAGGGTGTCCCAACCAGGCTTGAGGGTGTCCTGTGATTCAAAGACGAATCATCCTCGCCCTTTCGCGGGTGCTTTCCCCCTAACTCAATGTCTTGCAGGGCCGTACCGCGGGTGCCCGGTTCTCAATACAACTCTTTGAGCTTCTCCTCGGTGTTACCAAGCACAGCAGAATTCCGTACTCGTGTCGATGACAGGAAAGGTAAATGAACCGTGTAAGTGGTCATTGTTCAGGGTAGAATTGCGGATGATCGGAATAGTTGATTAAGGGGCAAGGAAAGCAGCCGCACTGGCCCTTCGATGGTTGTCAATAAATCCAGCCATTCAGTACTAGGTTCATGCAATTACCTAGAAGCAACTAGGCAACTAAAATAGTCTCAAGTCTTATCCTGGCTGGCAGTAGGGCATTAAAAACAAAGGTTCGTTCGAGGTTTGAGGATTAGGAGAAAGGACCAGAAAATGAGCCGAGTCTGGGTAAACATGAGCACATACTAGGTAGGCGACAAGGAGGCAAGCAGCCAGGTCGGAATACTATAGCAGAACGAGGGCTAAACGAATGACCCAGAAGGTTCTTGCCGGCTGTATACAGCCCCAGTGTCCGCATGTTGCTTGGTAATAGTTCTCTTAAGTAGGTGTCAACGGTGTCGTCCACCAAACCGGAAATTCGTGTTTGGAAATAATCGATTGTGGGCAAAGTGCCTCGGTGACGCAATCGTGATCGCTTAAAACAAATGGAACGTTGACTTGGTTGTTGGATGGTGGGACCTGCAGAGACGGCGAAATAAAGCCGCCGATGGAAGAAAAAGAAAGAGCTGTTGCTTACCTGGGGCTCGTACATTTGCCTGTACACATCGAAGATTTCCGCCGGCGGCACTCCTCCTTTCAGCAACACTCGCAGAGCCCAACCCTGTATTATTGTGCCCTGCTTCTCTAAGGCATACTGTTCTAGCATCAAGGAGATGATGTCCGTGTGGTTCATACCACTCACCTAGTGGCAATGCAACATCCGACGGATAGAACTTCTGCACCAACTCGGAAACCGTCTTGTCCAAGGCGGTGGCTCCCTCGTCCCCGCCGTGTGAGCTGTACTTAACTCGTACTGGATGTGCAGTATTGAGCAAGTAGAACGCGCTACGTGAGATACGACTGAATATTTGCAAAGACCGCCTCCCAGGTGGAGGTTATGAGCCCTTCCCCCGATAGTCCGACACATGGAACAACAACAGCTTCATTTTGTGCATGACAAAAGGTTCTGCGTAGTTTGGTACATCTGCGCATTTGGTCAACGTCACTCCAAAGGATAGGTCAGACTACATACATCGGAGACGGCAACAAGCCACCTTGCGGCCGGTCGTATCCGCCCCAGCCAGACTGAGTATTGAGATCGAGGCCCTCTTCCTGCAAGCGGACCATCAGGTGGCCGACCTCATCGAGCAACTCTCGTTGGACTTTGGCGACTTCACGTTTCTCCTCCATATCAGTTAAGAAGCCGACTACACTCTCCGTATGGCCACATGGAGAATCCGCATGCCCTCTGGCGTTGGCAACGGACCAAGTCAAGTATTCTTGTCGCCCGCGGAGAGCCAGATTTGAGGATGACGTGTGGAGGGCGCCTTCGCGAGCGTAGGTGTGCAAATAAGACCTTTCGGGGTCACACAAGAGGGGTACAATCGGATCTAAGAGCAGAGGTATTAGAACAGTGCAAGGAAAAGGAGGACCGAGGCGAGGTGGATGTACCATTGTGCCGTGTACCCAAGATCCCAGGGATGAGCCGGTTCAAAGGGCCAACAGAACGGTTTTCCAGTCGAATGCGCTTAGAGAGCTACCCCTCTTCAGCTTGATAGAACAGCTCGCACAAGCACCCATCGTCGATGTCGGTCATAAACACCCGACCATCGGTTGTGCACACGATGCTGGTCATCTCATTTCCGTCCGTCTCGGCTACCATGTCCGTGTCGTACATCTTGAGCTCCCCGTCTCCACGTCCCGTGAGAGACCAATGGGTGGGAGGGTTGCTTTAGTGGAGAGGACAGGGACGCGTTGGATTTTGTCAATGAATACGCCTAGTTTTGGCGGCACAAGGGCGCAAGAGGATATAGAATACGGTTGTTCTTCGTATCGAAGGGATTCGATTCTGCACGAGTGTGGGTAAGCAAACATTTTGCGGAAAGTTTTTGTGGATGTCACAACGCGCTTGGACACGCGAATCTACCACAAAGACAATAACTACTGCCTCATGACATGGGGTAGTACGAATTTCGTGGCCAATGCGCTTCGCCAACGTGATCGTGTATCGTGTTTGGCGATCAACGACTCACCCGCGGACATCATCCCATAAATAAAGCTGATCGTTGAGTGCAATCTACGCCCAGTCAACTTGCGGAAATAGACCCATCGAGCAGGTAGCTGGTAAGCCGGTGATCTGTTCAAACAGGGCTTCTGGAATGGCCATACGACGTGTTACCGCCTGTAAACACCGTGTTAGCACTGGAATGTTGCAAATGGGATGCCGAAAGGGCGACGGACTTGCTGGGGGCACAAGGGCCGTCTCGAGCGGTGGGACGCGCGTTGCATCCTTTTGTACGAGTTGCTTGATTACCACTCCTGCGGCTTCCAGCAGATCCGCGAGTGGGTATGTCGACGACCTGTCGGGTGTATTTGGCATCAACGTGAAAACAAACAAGGACAAACAGTATCATGACCTTAGCCCTCACCACATCCGGGATCTCGCGCAACGGTCCTTGTGTCCTTTTCTCAGAGCTGTGCTCTGGATCCTGTTTGTGGACACCGTCCAGATTGTCAACACCGGCATTGCATCCAAAAAAGTACATAGCTAGCCACACCCGCGCTGTACCAGAAATGCCTTTACTGTGCACGTGGTCGAAATCAGACAGACCCAACGCACGACGAGGTGAGAGAGAACCGTGACCGAGTCGTGCGTTGTTTATACAAATAATAAAACAAATAACACCCGTAAATGGGCCAGAACGTGTGATGAGTGATGAGTCATATACCATCAACATATTGTTCTCAATTGCGACACATGCCATGCGAGACTGAATTAGCGTTGCACTTGCACTCTGGATGGAACATTTGAAAAGGGCCGCGCCTTGTCGTCGTGCCTAAATTGATTTCGAAGACCGTGAAAATATGAAAATATGCGCGCGGGCTAAACTACTTGCCACTCTATCTTCCCAAGACGTCCGTGCGACTGTTAGTTTCATCCAGAATTGAATAGATGCTTAGCCCTTGAGTAGTTCGGTGCTAGATTTCACCGAGGAATCTGCTCTGATTTAACGAATAAGGGCGGTAAGTAACGGTTTCAAAATACTATGATTTAACTGCTCATACATGATCGAATGGTGAGACCGCAACGTAATATGATTCCTATTGAGTCTGATGGGAGGCAGAGGGAACAAAGCTTTCATGTTTTTTGGTTGCCCCACATAGCTCCACCACTTATTGCCGACGTTCGGGGTCCAAATTTGAACACTCTCCACGACTTTGACCAACAGATGATGTCGTCATTCTCAAGAGGCTTGAATATGACCAGGGCTGACGACATCCTGGCGTTGTTAGGTGCATTCCAAACATTGGAGGTATTGGTAATTGGCGGCTCGTGAACGATATAATATCGCTTCCTCGTCCTTGTTGGGAAGAGCATGAACGAGCTGGTGTGCTCAATTTAACTCGGTTTCCGAGAAAGATTGCTTTTCAATCGAACGTCGGTCTACGCGGTTGTGTGATGGACTCTGTGATAGCCCAGGGTCAGATTGACGACGTACGGTACGCGAACCGATTAATGAAATTGGAGGTCCTGACGGTATTCAAACATGTTCCTGAAGGCTCCATAAGTCCCTTTACATTTACATGTTCATTTCCGCACATGTGTTCTCCATCTTTGCCATCGCTTCGTCGCCTCCGCCATCGTCAGAGACGAAGACAAAAACAAATTTCCTGTAAGTGTGGACTGAGGGCCGTCGCCATTTGGACCTTAGTTTCCTTCGCCCACACAGCAGCCATGATGCATACGAGTAGTTCAATACTCGTTGCTATAGATAGCGATGCCGAGGTTATCCAACATGTTCTCATCTCCCGCTATTTCACTGCCACAGCGGTGGTCATCCTGTTATATGATGCCCTCCTCACTCTGAACGAGGAGGTGAGTAGTTGCAGGTATTCAGAAGACTGGTATTTCTCTTATCCTATGTAGATTCGTCTGATCTGGCCGGGAGCCTTAACCTTTCCGAAGCTGCTCTACTATATCAACCGGTATATGGCGATAGGTTTTCTTGTCGCCGCGAACTTTAGTATGCGGTACACCTCGTCCTGAGCTGTTCAAATACTGATATTTGGCAAGTTGTCGCTGGGTTTCGACCCCCAATGGCTGACACTGTATGTTCCCATTACCACGGTTTTCAATGGAAATGAACCTTACGTATACTCTCAGGGGTTTGTCATACACCCTTTTACTCACTGCCATAACTGACCAAGAGGATAGTTGCCGATATTGGGTGTTGGCGGCAGGGCCTGCCCAAACGATTGCCAGCATAGCATCCACAGGCGAGAAACCTCCGCCAATACGTCTGAGGTGACTGAGCTGATGCGTTCTCTCAGTGATTCTTTGCCTCCGTGTCGCGGCGCTATACAACCAGAACAAATGGGTATTGAGATGCCTGTGGACATTCTTTGGGATCAATGTTACCCTCACCACTACTGTTGGTGTATTGAGTATAGTAGCGTTACTCAGTACGTTCTCTTCCACACGTCTACACGGCAACTGGATGATCAACTCTGGTTGTAGAGGGTCTAGTGTATAATCAATTGGCTGGGGTGTGCCTGCCGAACGACATTTCATACAAGACCTATGGAATCTTCATGATATACATTGTGTTTGACCTAGTCATCATCAGCCTTACTACATTCAAGGCCTACTGGCACGTTCGGAGGGAGTCAGGCGCTTTAATAGTATGTATGGTCCATTATTCATCCGTCTCTTTCTAGTTGTTGATATTTGTATTTGGAGCTTTACACCTTATTCCGTGATGGACTTGTGTGAGTGTCAGCTTGGAAACCAATATCAATGTACCCATCATTGACATATTATTGCAGATATTTCTTGATTATTGTAAGTCTATTCAGTGTCGGTACTTGTCTAGTACTGTTTACCTTACGCGCTGTGGTAGGGTGCACTTCGCATTTGGAACTCCGTTGTGTGGCTTGTCCTCCCTCCCTCTTATTTGTATCTTGGTGTATTCTTTGACTGGGCGCTCCTGTCAACGTATGTCTTTACCTCCTGCATGCTCCCTGGCTGAGGTTTCGCCTACAGACTCACATCAAGGTTCTTTCTCAATCTCCGATCCGTAGTGTACGATAACCGACTCGATGGGCGGAGTCAGGTCACCACAGTCATGGCATTGGATGACATGCAACTCACAACCTGGGAATTCCTTCGAAGGCGTCCCCGGAAATCCAGAACCGGTGACATTGACACAAATGCGATTGTCATGGACTTTCGGGTGGAAAGGGACGTCACTGTGACTGAAGTATCTCAGGCTAGGCAGGGAGATTCGTTGGGTACGGAAACACAGAGACGCAAAAGTGGATCGGATAGGTGAAGTCTGTAACTGTAATTTAGAGCTTCGGAATAATATCTATACCAGCCCATACAAATTTTATTTTATTAACCGAGGGTCAGTCGAATGCAGAAAGTAGGAGAGCAATCGGGATCAACTGTTGGAGATCGTGCGGAGATCATGCTTTTCGGTGATTCACCGGAGACATTCTCATTTGTCTTGGGGCAAGTGTAGCGCTTGATATTGCTTAGATTTTCATCAGCACATTTGAAACCATGTTTGTATTATTCTTAATGCTGTCCAGCCATTTTAATGAGTCTTGAACTCACCAGCTCGCGTTCCTGGTTGAGTTTTGAAATAGTAGCCACTATGCACAGCGCGATGTCTACACAGCGTGTAAACGAGAGTTTCTTGATCCCTCGAGGGGCAAAACACACCTCATGGTGTGCTCAAGAGTTACAAATCTTACATTAATCGCAACCGGGAGGAAGCTCAGGACGCACATTTGATTTGATAGGTTAACGAATATAGTAAATTCATCTACTCCTATTACAAGAATGACGTGGGTCGTGTGGGGATGTATAGTGTTAGCCAAACTTGTTGTACACGCGAGACACGCATAATGACACGTGATGTGCAAATGACATCAGTTCGTGGGTATCTATTCAGGGCACGCATGCTGCTCAAGGCGCGTCAGCGAGAAACGTCCTAGCTGCACGTGCGACATAATATGTGGGCTCACAAGTGGCAACCAATGCAATAATCGGGCAGGCAGGCGATGGCGAGGAGGACTTGGGGCCAAACACAAGAGGTCAACCGGACATGTCAACCTGTCAAAAATACCAACCGGAAGGTGTTGTCAATAGCGTTCCATCTTCGACATGACGCCCTCAGACCACTCCACGTCGACGCCGTCGACACCATTGTCGGTGAGAAGCCGGAGGATCTCCTGAGACACCTCGTGGGCAGTGTCGGCAGAGGTAGAGCCGGGATTGACGAAAATCCAGATGACAACAGAACCAAGGGTCCCCTCCATCTCGTCCGCTCCGTCGGGGACAGTGAGGAAGCGGGCGGCGTTGATGGAGTAGCTCCTCTTCACGGCGGCGCGGACTAGGGCGCTAACGAGGGGACCGACTGTGCGCCAGACCCCGTTGAGTGGCGTTTGATACACTGAACGGACAAGCTTGAGAGGCGGGCGTGCAAATCTGCCAGTTGGGGCCAACCAGGGATCCTTCTCCCAACTCGTGCGGTAGAGTAGCTCGGGTTGGTCGCCGTCGTCGTTGATGCCATAGTAGTACCAGGCTCGCTCCTGCGCCGAGACAGCGTAAGCCGGGCCAACCGTCTTATTGCTTTGGGAGACAAGCGTGAGCGGCGGGAGGTGGGAGTACTCGCTCAGGGCTGGGCTGGGGCTGGGGCTGGGGCTGGGGCTGTCGGCTTGACGCTGTCGGGGGCGTCTTCGGGAGTGTCTTTAATGGAGGTGCTGAGTGTGGTAGAGACGAGGAGAAAGAGGTCGGGACTCACTGGAATCCATTTAGTAAAAGAGTCGGTGTGGCGGAAACTGAAGAGTGTCGTGTGCGGGGTCCACTCAGCCGGGGCACGCGTCGTGCAGGGCTTAACTGGCTGGCTGGCGGTCGGGCAAGTTCTAGTGATGGGGAACTAAGATCGGCTGGTGCTTTGGGCCACAGACGACCTGGATAAAATGTAATACAATGTAGCACGTGAAATCGTTCTACAAAACTAAGACAATAAATATCCGCCGCGGCTACGGAAACCTGATCCTGAAACAGAAAATATCCGCGGCTACGGGAGTTTGGGGGTTGAGATTCACTATCCTTCCGATGGATAAGCTTGAACTTACGATCGCGACGGTGGCAGAGGTACCTCGCATTACTTGACTCAACCTAGGATCGTGCAATACGACTAGCATTAGGGATATACTTCAAGAATACTATCAAACGAAGATGGAGTCCCGTAAATTCCTCCGTCACGTCGACCTTCCATAAAACCTCGTTCTGCAGTCCCTTGGTTGCTGGGATTCGTTGCTCACGACTACATTCACCATGCAGTTGGAGCAATCCAGACCGGATACAGATCCAAGGCCGTCTTCCTCGACGTCTCCTTGGTCCACCTCCATCAAGACTTCCTGAATCTCTTCATCACGATACTGATCCAAGTAGTCTCGCGAAACGACCTTTTCCACCCCAGGCCTTGAATTACAACGCGATCTCCCGCGTGGTTGCATAGGGCTGACTTCCTGTTCATGACTTTGTGCATTCTGGATCCAGTTTGATTCCTCGACTGTCTTATTATCAAATTGGTGCTTAGTCTCTGTATGAACATTCTCATTCTAGAAGAAAGCCACTCTAATCGATCCACAGCGAGAAAAGCGTCACCTTTCGTATATCCAACCTTTGGTTTGAATATCATACCCTTCGAATTCACCTAGCCACTGCGATGCTCCAAAGGTCAGAGAGAGCTCCTCTCCAGACTTTCTTCGCACAAGTCTTCGCACAAATTGAATGAATCTCATGCCCAGACGAGACGAAACCCTCACTTTCACCCAACCAGGAAAGGCGTTTAGACGCTCGGCCACAGTGTGCAGGGTGCGAATAGCTTCATCATCGGCTGGTTGGTTGGCGTTCCTTTTATAGTCAAACAGGCTGTATATATAGAGGTGCGTGAGGTGTGTCGCTCTATTGGTCATTGCTGTGAGGAATTTGTGTAGGACCTGGTAAGAGTCAATTGGATCGTTGAAATTTGTCGAGACGTGGGTGTTGCTTACATCCAAGTTATCCGTCCACGATTCAAGGGTGGATGTTCGGATCGTCACATGTTGCCACGCTATCTCCCCACTTGAACCCAAGATCTCGATGAGCGCATTTCGTGCTACTATGTCTTCAAGTGAAACATTGAAAACTTTCAATCCTTCCCAGGGTATTCTTTGGATCTCATCCCCATTCAAGAGTGGGCCAGTCAGGCTTAAAGTTTCCAGCGTCCGCCTGCCAAACACGAGAGAGAGGAATGGGCTATGGCTCGTTGCTTCTGCAGTGAAACGCTTGAGGCGTGGGAGTGTGGGTATTCGCCCTGCGGGCAATCTTGTGCACGGGTTCGCGGCCCACACATAGATCGTGATACGCTCGAGGGTTTGGTTGGAGTCTAAAAACCTGAACAGGAAGGGGAGGGATAATTTCCCAAATGATAGACGAAGGTCTATATGGACGAGCGATGGGAAGGCAGTTTCGGTATCAAGAGCCTGGAGAAGGTATGTGTCTTGGATCACCAGATGGGTGATGGTCCTGTTCGATGCAGAGCCATGTCGGAAGATATCCTTCATGATGTCAAGATTTTCAATAGACGCCATACTAAGCGCACACTGCGGTGGTGTAAGTTTCAAGTTCCTCCATAAGGATTCAGACAAGACGTCGAACTCGCTCTCGATTGTCAAGACACGCAACGAAGCATGGGATCGAAGGAAGAAGTAGATCTCCTTGGGGATGTGGTCATGTTGCGCCCAATGGAACTCCACGAGATTCGAGAAATCTGCAAGATCCGAGAAGTGCAAATTGATGGCATCATCGTACTTCTCCATCGATAGTCGACTACTCATTCGCACCCTCAAGCTTGTGACCATGCGTCGATGGTCGATTGGTATAGGGGCTTCAACGTATGACCATGCTCGACTAAGGTTGATCACCGCGGTGCGCCGGAAAAAAGGAAATAGAACGAAACGAAAGAGCTTGCAGATTGACACGAGAGATTTCATCTCCTGTCGAGGAAGATATTCGATGATTGCGAGCCATATCTCGGTAGGTAGGATAAGAGATGGGAATGATGACCCCAAGGCAGAAACCTTCCATGGACTCTTAGCATAGGAAGACAGCGGTGAGAGTTTCGTACCCTTGAGACAAGTGCCGCTTTGAAAGAACTATCCATCATATAAAGCCAAAATCCTAGTATATGAGATGCTAAAGATGAAAGTAATACCCCTGAGGTGAGTTAATTTAAGTATTCCGCGACCGAATTCAACGTACATAAGGGAATCCCGTAGGTGAGGTCGGCGCCAAACTTGTACAAGCTGCTCAACTAGGATTCGAGAATCTAAGCACAACGTGTGAGTGGCGAGAGAACCGTGAATGAAGACCAGTGTACCTAACTAAGCGCAAGTACGTGTGAGTGGCGAAAGAACCGTGAGGATCTTTCGGCTTCTTAGTCGCTGGGTTCTATATACATAATGGTATGACAAAACGCCACACACGCTAAGGAAGGTGCAACAAGGACCCTAAGGAATTCTTCGAATATGGACAAGGCTTTTTGTTTTGTCGAGACTGGCCCTGAGGAGCCACTCCTATCACATTCGGCCCGGCCCATCCCATGACCAACACCAGCGCAGCTGAAATGGATTATGGAGCGACTAAAGCAGGGTTGATATAGAAGAGTGCAGCCACCCGTTAATGGCGTCCGCTGTTGGTGTTGTACGCCAAGGAAAGTGGAAAGCACTTGGTTCGAGACCGTAGTGCCACACCGCTGAAGCGAATAAAAGAACACATTATGGTAGCCGAGGGATTAAACGGGTATTCCAGCTGCCGAACCTTCGATCCGGCTGTAGAAACCAATTGCATTCCCTACATTCTACGAACATATTACGGTTCAACACTCAGACCTCCTGCCGCCGTCATAGTAGTGGTGGACCCCCTCCACCAAAGTCGAGTCTTTCCCGTCGATAACCCGCAGGCGGCCCACGGCCGCCATCACCAAACCCAGGCGGAGCACTCACTGCTATCTGACTCCCCTGGCCCATACCATCGAACGAGGAGGTAGTCCCAAGAACACTGCTTGTATTCACCGGTCCAACGAGCCCTTGGGACGATTGCCTTAAGTTTCCGCGTGGGGGAAGGAATATCGGGCGCTGCTGAGCAGCGCTGTTCGGGTGCAATTGTTGAGATTGCTGCTGGGGTTGTTGTTGGTGTTGCTGACTGCTACCCGATCCAAACGAGATTCCAAACCACCCTTGCACACTCCCCGATGCCCCTGTGCTAGGCCCCGCAGGTTGCTGCTGGGGCTGTGGTTGCACAGAAGGATTGCTCGCCGTGATTCCAACCCCAAACGGTGCCATAACGACTCTCGGTTCCCTCCCGCCTCCAGGTTCCCCATCGCCGCCTCCTCCGAGACCAGGCCGACCGTTTATATCGTCCCACACGTTACCGCTGGGTACGTTGCCACTCCCAAAACTCGACGCTCTCGAATGCTTCGGACCACCGAACCGACTGCTCCCTCCGCGTAGTTTATAAACGGGTCGGTCCGTAGCGGCGTCCCACGAGTGTTCATCGATCCCCCAGTCGTTTTCTAGTGGATCAATTCCCAGCCGGGCGCGGAGCGCGGCGTTTTGCGCTTCAAGCCGCAAAATCTGCAGTTCACGGTCGGCGACCCAGTCTGGTTCCTCTTCTGATAGCGGAAGGTCGTCGTCTTCGTCGTCAGCGTGACATACGTGGTCCGTATCACGATGAGAGTCCGGTTGAGCGGAATCGGGCTCGAGAGCTTCAAGGGCTGATGCGAGAGCCTCCAGGTCGCTCGCTGCGTCGTCCGTCCGTCGCTGGTCCAGCGCTCCCAATGCATCAGTACCGGTGCTTGCATCCGGTGCTCCTTCGTCTTTGTCCGGATTCCTGACCACGTCTTCTTGGATTCCCTGCTGCTCACGTTCCATCCTCCGCTGCCAAGCCTTTTCTTCTGATGCTTCGGGTTCAGGATCACCGGCCATTGCACGTAGTGCGAGGCGTATCTTGGTCTTGAGTCTGTCGAGTGCGATCGGGAGGATATCATCATTGTAAGTTTGGAACGTCGCATTGGACTGGTGCTGTCGTGCAAGCAAAAGAGTTTCGTAGTGTCGAATCAAGTTTTGTTCGTGCGCCGAAGCTGCTTGCTGGAGTGAGCGGGGCGTCAGCGTGCTTTCGATGCACATCTGGAGTGGCAGATGGCTGTAACGTACCGCGTGCGTCCTGAACTTGTTCATTACCGTTTCTAGCGTCTGTTCGTACTCCTTCATCAAGGCGTTGAGTTGTTTGTTCTCGTGCAAGAGGGTTTGATTTTCAATAATGAGGACACAGGTTGAACGTTCAAGTTCCGAGTCAAAGACTTCTGTATGTGCACTTTACAACCATATATGTGTGTGATTCATGAAATAGCGAACCTTTTGAGAAATCCGTACTGAACCGTTTAAGAGTGGCGTTTTGAGCGGTCACCTTGGCTTGCTCCTAAAAGAAATACAGGTGGAAACTATTAGCGAGCTACCCAGTGGTTATAATGTGCTGTTAGATGCCTGTAGTGCAGTAATTTGACCTCTCAGTTCAGCTGCCACACGATTGTTCTGAGCAATTTGATCGGAAAGCTCCAGCACGAGCATCCATATTCGTTGTACTTCTTGTTCCATGATTGCTTCGCGTCTCCAAGGAATGTGTTACGCGGCACACGCCCGACCTTCTGAATGACTGAACTGGATTGCGTGCGGGCGTCGGTGTCGTGGAGCCGCAAGAAAAGGTACGGAGGTGAAGGGAGGTGAAGGTAGAGAGGTACAGCAGGACACGCGTTCTCCTTTTCTGTTCCACCTCACGATTGGTGGCCGAATTAGGTTCAAGGTTCGAGGTTGGAGCTGAGAGGTTTCGCAGGTGATCTTCTACGTCTCAAGAGAGTGCTTGGGATAGTGTTGTGGAGGCTGTGGGGCTGTGGAGGCTTTGCTTGAGCGACCAAAAACTGAGCTTGTCCAAGTCCCGACACAAAGAATCGTCGTATCCTTCACGCCATTTGGACCTGACCACCACCGAGGTGCGTGTCCGGCAACGCTATCTATGACCAACCTGCGCGCCGTGCGCGCGCGTCTCCATTTCGATGGAACACTATTTTCTGACGACATCCGGACGCTGTGCTTGTACTTGACTTCAACAGAATTGAGAGGTCTATAAGAATGTCTTATATGCCCGAGCTTAGCTTTTTTTTTATCGTCATTCTCTAACAACAGCAGCTAGTGCTCTTCATACCCCGGGAGTGCACCACCGACACCACTAACACGCCTTACTAACGGCTTAGTTTCAAAAACGTAATCGTTGGTGTGTCTTATGGCACTCCTCCAGTTCCAATGCATGGCATGTGGATATATGGATCGTCAGGACGATGAATAAACACACGTTGGTTTCTTCTATGAATGCGTTAGTTGTCCACCACTTCTGGAATGCGCAATTATCGTGCATTAAGCAGGATTGGATACGACATTGGAGGCCTCGAGACGTCCCAGCATTCGTTCACTGATAGGATAAGAAGCCAGTGACGTTAGCACAAGGCCGATCCAAACACAAATACAAACATTTGACCAACCTCACTCTCAGCACACCTTGTCCAATTGGTTAGCAATCGGGGGGCATGGTAAAATAAGGACGTCCTCTAACCTTTTCTCCATGTTATATAACATGAACACCTGCCAGATCGGATTGAGCCTCTTGGGAGGACACCCGTTTCAAATTTGTGAAACGAGCGGGATTCGACTACACCTATCGATCGTATACATGCCCCGATTGTCTCTCCCGCAGCCCGTTCAATGATACCTTTCTTCAAGTCCAACGCCGACTCGTCGGCGGACAAGCGGTACGAGCCCAGCGGAGGCAACAATCCCCTCTGGTATCCATCTAACTTGCTCATGGTACCATCACCGCCAACAATGACGGCTCGGCAGCCTCCCGTGTTCACCACATGCATAACATGATCTCGCAGAGTTCTCGCCTGCAACCATACTTCACCATCACCCATCTTCTATTCCGTCCCATCTGCTTCCTTGGTGGCAGGTTGATTTCGATCCTGGGACCATTCTCAGGCGCAAGCCCTGTTTACAACAACTCGAGGATGGTGATGCGTGATACACGTCCAGGATTAACCGACCATCCGTCGCGATCATGTCCCTCTCCGACACTCTCGTAACCAATTCCCATATTCACACCTTCCTGGTGACCTGTTACACCACGGACGTACACAGGAAAGGGGTATCGTGTATCTCCGTCGCCTGGTCCTGTTATCAGAGATGTGCCCGCCCTGTGCGGGTATGAGGAATATTAGAACGTTTCTTGAGTCGCTACAGTGAAGTGCCCGACCTGTTTTTTCGCTCATGTGCATCGGTGACAGCAAGCAGCACGTCCGAATATTAGGCTTTGCGCATTTCGTTGAGGCTCTGCATCGCCTCTGCTTCTGGTGGTGCCCAGGAGGCCGGGATATGACCACATGAAGGATTATATTACCGCTTGAGGAATGCCTCAGTCTCTAAACACGTCTGTTACTACGGCTTACGGTGTTCTGCTTCTCGAGGCATCGTCACAGATTTCAAATTGTGTTTTTCTTATGCATTGTCTCGACTCCCGAGTTCCAGACCCATCGCCTGCTTGTTGTTGTGCAGGTGCATAAACCACTAATTGAAATCACTCGGCGAATCTCGCCAGCCTTCAATTTGTGTAGCAGAGAGGAGCGTCTTTCGGAAGTTAACATCGGTCCTGTATTGACGGAGTTCTGTGTAAGCTTCGGGTGTGCGAGGGAAGTCAATCAGCAGGCAGCGCTCCACGCCTACAAATAAAATACAATTCACTTTTCGAGAGGAGGGGTCTGGCCATGATAGGGCATCTGCTGTGCTTTCCAGTACATCAATAGGATATTGACATCGCTTCAAGGCAAAGTAATCATCCTTTGAGATATTGGCATTAAGGTCCTGGCCGGTCTCCGTTCGAAGTTAAGCCTCAAGGTGGTCCCACGGATTGTCCCCAATGTGTTTGAGCATCATTTGCTGGTTGACTAATATCTGCATCCGCGTGCACGGTTGGCCCAACAGAGGTGTCGTTCCTGAACATCGGCAAGGAACCGGTGCCAGCAATCGGGAGGATCCTTCTAGTCATTTCTGTGTGGGTCGGACACATTTCTATGCAAACTCGGACCAGTAGCCGGAGATCAATGCCGGAGAAGGCGGATCGATCACGATCACTTGCCACCCAGCTGTCTCCACGAATATGACTGCGGCCGTTCGTCCCTGCATGTGTGGCATCGGGTACAGCTTCGGCGGAGCGGATTGAGATATACAAACTTCTGTAACCCTATTATAGGCTAGGGGGGGTATCTTTTCTGCCTGGCCTTGCGAATCCGTTGCAAGCTCGCCTTTTAAGCGACAACACGGTGGTCAAATTCGCGGTAAATCAAGGAAAATTCGACCTCAACGCCGGGGTGCACGATTGCGCTCCCGAAGCATCGCGCAAAATCTGCTAGAACGGCGCGAGCAGTATGCATGTAACTAGTGGTCCACAAATTTCGCCCACGTTCAGTGAAACCGAGGCCGACGTCTTCCATGCCATGATAACCCGGTACATCACGGCCGCAGGGGTCGTCATATTACTATACGACTCTCTCCTAACCATTGACGACGAGGTGAGAGATGGGTGCACACGGTAATGGTAGTCACTCATTCTCTTCGTCACTTTGCAGATTCGATTGGTTTGGCCAGGACCCCTCACGGTGGCCAAGCTCTTGTACTATTTCAATCGCTATGTGTCGATTGCAGGGATCATCTTGACTAACTACCGTATATATATTCACAAGTTAATAATTCGTTTATGACCTCGTTTACAGTCATCTCTGGTTTTCACCAGCCTCTGTCTACGAATGTGAGTGGGGAATGCGTAGTGCTTGCCCGTTTAGTGACACCAACCTCTTTTTGAAGTCGTCAGTTTCAATCCTGCCTTCATCTCTGGTACTAACTCCACTAAAGTTGCCGGGTTTGGTTTGGAGTGATGGGTGTAGTCCAAATAATGACCTCCATCACTTCTGCAGGTGGCTGTTGTCTCTCTCTACATTTGACTTCCAGTCGCTGAATCTATCCAGCCCTGCCTTGTCTTCATGTGGCGGCTCTTTACGATCATACCAAATGGATCCAAGGCATGCTCTGGGCGGGGTTCAGTGCATCCTACGCTGTTACACTGATATTGCTGAGTTCCAGATACTCAGCAGTGTGGAGTACCCTCACGTACTCTCCCGCTACCCACTTGTGTCTCCCCGCGAGCCGCCCTTCCCATATTTATGGAATCCAGCTGCCACCAATTACTTTCGATGTCCTCGTCATTATCCTTATCGCCATCAAGGCACGTGAGAACTCTGATACCCTGGGGTCCGGTTCGGTTACTCCAATCGTGCGTGGAGTGAATTAAGTTCATTCGCGCTCGAGGTTTCTCACTTCAGTCACCAGCTCTCCACTTTGATTCGAGATGGTCTCTTGTGTGTCGTGGGCTTCTATATCACCAATAGGGGATTAGTTCGTGCTGACGTGTGTTTGCAGTTATGCCGTCAGCGTTGTATGTCAAATACGCACCCATTTCGTCCCAACTTATTTCCATTAGGTAATACTGCGGGCTTGCACCATAGTTGTCTGGGTCACCCAACCAACAACAATGATGTATCTCGGGGCGTTTGCAAACTGGGCTCTTGTGGTAATGTAAGTGATATACCATTACGAACCGCTTGAACGTGCTGATATTTTGCAGGCTTATGTCGAGATTCTTTCTTAACCTGCGTTCAGTTGCCCAGGACAACCCGTTGTTGTTGCCTCGGGGACAACAGGATTCGCTCTAGGTAATACATCTCGGAGGAGATATTGCGGAGGAAATAAGCAAACCAGAAATCAAACTAGAACATTTCAAGGCCCTCCGGGGTCTATTGGAGCAAGTCGCCGCTTAGGCGAAGCATATATGATAGAGCTCTCAAGTGATCACATATAAGCGGTGAATATCGATTCCGAAGCTGGGGGGGGAAAGGGTGGAGTCCCGGGACAGAGAATTTGGCCACGTTGGAGTCTAGTATGATGCAATATTATGGTTTTATGATGATATTATGTGTGTTTGAAACATCGAACGCAATCAGAAACGGGTCAATTTTTACATAAGTGCAAAGAATCCCATTTCGTAAACAAACAATCGTGCATAATAGAATACACAAATCGATCCCATCCCGGAGCACGGCTGATCGGCAGGAGGAACAGAGATACCTAAATGGAAACGGAGGATAAGTACAACCTCACAGCCAGACTGATGAGTTGTGTCTCCATGTCACTTACCGACCCGTGAGCTCAGCGGTTAGAGCGCCCTTCATGAATTCATCCTGGCTTGGTCATTTATGCACTTCTACAGAGACTCCCTTCGCAAAGCAACAAGATGACATGCCTTGAACGCTGCGAGGACTAGAACAAAATATCGTCTGATGACAGGATGGCAGTATTCCAAAGGAGTTGTAGGACAGGTTGACTGGAAGGCGAACCACAGCAACGGTCTGTACCCGAATTTCTCTATTGCCTCGTTGGAGACAACGTTTCCCGATTCCAGAGAGAATGAATAGGATCACCGAGTCGGCACGAGCACGCTTTTTCGAGGTGTACTATATATGAAGCGATCCGGGTGCATTTTTATTGGGATATTGATTATCTCGTAACATAGAAAACCTGGCGAAATGCCGATCTCTTCTCCCTCGAGCGATCTTTTTGCTCTTGAATGATCTTCTTTCTTTTGGACGATCTGGGATTTAGTTTATATCTATATGGCCCCCCTATTCCTGTCTCAAAAGGGGCAGCAGTCTCTTGTGGTTTCTGTAATAGTTGACCCTTTTTCCCAGTACTCGCCTAATTTCCGTTTGTTGATGACATATGTTTGTTCTATGCTTGTTCTGTCGTGTTCTGTCGTGTTCTCTTATGTTCTCCATCATGTTCTCTGTCGTTCCATAGCGTTTTTGTTGTATATGCGCGTTTCCTTATATGGTCGTCCTGCTGGACAGCTACGGAGACAGAGATTGTTGTACGCTTGTATATAAGGCCACGCGAGTGACCATGGGTGATACTCACGGTTCTGATCTTGCTCCCGCTCACTCAGTGCCAGACTCAAACACCTTGTTTCCGGACCTCCTTTGTTCCATGCTCTGTTCCCTTTCTTTGTAGCTCCATGCTCGTGTGCCCCTTTGTGTGCTACTTCTTTTATATATATACCTTGTCCGTCGATGGCCGCACAGCCAGTCGACGTTGTGCCTCACCTCTCCCTTTGCTTGCCCCAAAACACCTAAGCTGCCCTCGCTGGATACCCTCTGGCTGCCGACACTGTTCACGTTACAATGCCCTTCGAACCTGGGCCACTTTTTCCGCAAAATTTGTCCTGCACTTCACTGCGAGAAGCGTTATTGATTGTACGATTCCCCCTGAGTAGCCCTGGCGTTTTGTTTAAGCCAAGGCGGTCTTGGGGAGCCGAGAAGCTAGATTCTCAAATTGGTCGGCTTTGTTTCATATCGCCATAGTCTGCTAACAGGATAGTGAAAGCCCTTCGACTACAATTGAGACCAAATCATTGTACACAAGTCATTAACAAATAATGCTTGCTTTATGACACTTTCTTTGTTCTGTCTTCGCTTGGCCTCGGCCGATCCTCCTGGGCGCTACTTCGGAGGTTACTGCTATTTTCCGATGCTCCCATGGCCCAGCGCTCACTGAGAGGAAGGCTGTGGGAAGGCAATAAGCTTGGCCACACACAATTGTTCCTTTTCTGTTGCCTCATACAGGTACAGTACTGACATGAGGTCAGACACCTACCCGTGGGCATCTCGCCAGCGAGTCTGCAATGCTCGTTATACGATCAAACCTTTGTTCGTCACTGCCAGGCACCTGTGCTGGACGGTAATTAAATGCTCAGAAGCGAGACAGGAACGCGCTTTCACAGTGTGTACCTGGGCATTTCATAAATGCATGGCCACCTCTGGGTAGTTTTGTTGGTATTCTCTTTTGATGCTCCGCCTGATTGGTCCCGTCCCCTCCTAAAATGCTCTGGTGACAGGGCCTGACCATCTTGATCTCCTTCGGACTTCCAGGTCACTATCCAGGCTCAACGGATTCTCACCTTCTCACCTCTCCACTACACCCATGGACGGCTTGGGCAGACCAAACCCCTTCGACCGAAGCCATACTTCCGGGTCCAGCCATTCGTTACACGCAGCCCATCATCAAGAGCAGTCGGATGTACAATCATTTTTAGTTTCCCCTGCGTCCTCACTCTCTCGTCCTTTAGTACCAGCACCGGCCTTCATACCGAATCAACCTGCCTTATGGCAGCTCGGACGGCACTCTTGGTACACATCTGGGGACGATAAGAATCAACCCCTCAGTGATACACACGAGGATCGCTCACCTTCAAGTGGCCCGCCGTTTTTCACCCAAGCCGACGATTATCAAAAGGACGTAAAACAGGTATCATACGACCTTGGGGGCATTAATGAAGCTCAGCTTCGAGACGTGGAGGAAGAGCTGCATCGTGGATTAAAAGCTCGCCAGGTACGCCACAACCAAATTGATGATGAGCACTTTCTCAAATAGCTACCTCTACAGATCTCGATGATTGCACTGGGAGGGGCCATTGGCATTGGTCTTGTGATAGGGACGGGGTCAGCACTCAAACAAGGTCAGCAAGACCATCCATACGTCCGCATGCAAGCCACTAATATTGAGCAAGGGGGCCCACTTGGCCTCTTTCTCGGCTTCTCATTCGTCGGTAGGTCACCAGTAGTATCTCGTTTTATCGTGCCTGACGTTATTGGCGCTTGCATAGGCCTTGTGTGGTGAGTTGCGTGATTATCGAGTATCATTCAGCTGAACCGCGTCACTAGTTTCTGCCTGATGCAGAGCATCGGAGAGGTAGCGTATCTACGCTTTCCCCCTCATTCTATGGCTGATTGTGGTGTAGATGACGACGTACCTCCCACACAAGAAGGGATTTGCTGGATACACCACGCGCTTTTGGCATCCAGCGTTCGTTCGTTCTTTACCGACCCTCGGTAGTCCTAACATCGCGTTGATAGATGGGGTTTCGCACTGGGTTGGAACTATCTCTTACTCTGGCTAGTGGTCTGTCCAAACACGGTATGTGGGGCGAAAACTTCACGGAGCCACAGTTTAACCATGCATCGTAGATCAATGCTGCTAGCGTGGTTATTTCCTGGTGGGACCCGGATAAAAATATACCACCGGCGGCCGTGATGAGCGTTTTCTTGTGCTTCAGTGAGTCGTATAACGCCTCTGCTTCAATGTACGAATTACTGAACATCTCTCCAGCCATATCTGTCAACCTTCTGTACGACTTATCTTGTATCGGAGGCGAGCACACAAGTTAACAACATATTGTAGTGGTATCCGCGTGTTTGGAGAGCTCGAGTTCTGGCTCTCTTCCATCAAGGTGCTCACACTCATCGGTGTGTAGCCTTCCACTGTCATGCGCATTTAATAACCCTATTTTTCAGGGTTAATCCTTTTCGGTATCATAATCGGTATGCCGAGCCGATCGAAGAGGAGGACCACAATGATTAATTGGGCCCAAAGACCTAGGTGGGAACCCCCGGCATGATCAGATCGGTTTTCGCTACTGGAGAGATCCTGGCCCAATGGGACAGTATCTCGAGGAGGCTGTCGGCGAGGGGAAGCTTGCCACCTTTCTTGGTTTCTGGAGTGTCATGGGTAGGTGAACCTCTCCCACCTAGCACTGCTCCCTGATCTCGTCCTCTAGTGACCGCCTTGTACTCTTACATGGGTATCGAACTTGTAGGTGACGCCCTTCACTCATTCGAGATGAACTCACTATTTGATAGATTGGAGTGACTGTCGGCGAGGCAGAGAACCCAAGAAAGAACGTTCCCAAAGGTGAGAACAAGGCATCCAGAGGATCACACGTTCGTGAACTGACCATGCCACCAGCAATCAGGCGCAGTACATACCACCAAACAGCTTGGAATGATTAACCGCTGACTCGCCGTGTTTCCAGCTTTTTTCCGGATTGCGGTTTTCTATATAGGGTACGTAGGCCCTGAATTTAGGAGACAAGTTGGTTAAAATATCCGCTGTAGAGGAGCTTTTGTGATAGGATTGATAGTTCCGAGTAATGCTGAGGTGTTCGGCGCAGGCAAAGCGAGCAGCGCAGTCGCCGCCTCACCGTTCGTTCACGGTCAGTCTGGCATCGCCAAGCACTCACGTACATTTCCTCATGGTCTTCTGTACAGCCGCGAATACTCTTCAAGTGCGGGGTCTGGCCAACATCGTCAACGCTGCGTTGCTCGTCTTTGTCGTCTCGGCCGCAAACTCGGATCTATACATCGCATCGCGAACATTGTATAGCTTGGCTCTCCTTGGGCATGCCCCAAGGATTTTTCGCAAAGTCACCAGGAGGGGCGTTCCCATCTGGGCGCTGCTCACGTGCTGGATATTCACCATGTTGGTATTTCTGAACGTTGCTGAGGGATCACATAACGGTATGTCGCCCTGGTTATTCCGTCCTATCTTGGTACTAAACCATTGCTTGCATAGTATTCTCTCATCTCGTTGGAGCAGCCGTCACGTTCGGGGGAATCACTTGGAGTAAGTAATGCACCAGCATATTGTAGGCAATAATTTCTCAGCATATGCTAGTGTGCATTCTATATACGCATATACGGTTTATGAAAGGTCAGTTCAACAATATGATCATCACCTGGGTTCACATCGCCTCCAGGCCTTGCGGCTCGTAAGATATCGCGGGATACACTCCCATACAAGGCTCTCTTTCAGCCATACGGGTCGTGGTTCGCCCTCATCACGACCGGTATCATGATATTCTTCAAAGGATATGATACTTTTATACACTCTAAGGACGAACCATTTAAGGCTCCAGAATTTATATCGTATGTGGAAACCCATTCCTCCATCCCGCACGCATACAGTCCTGAGATCTAACCTCTCCTCCGCAGAGCTTACATCGGATTCCCAGTTTTCTTTCTTTTCTTTGCGTTCTGGAAGTGGAAGAAGGAAGATACCACTGTCACGTATGCCAGTATGGACCTCTTCACTGGGAAACAAGAGATCGACGAAGAGGAAGAAGCATATTTAGAAGCCCAGAATCTGCGAGGTCCTCGCCCGAGGTGGAAACGACTATGGGATGAATTGTAGTGTAAATTATTTGCAGTAGAGTCTCCATCCTTTTCATTACCTCTATCCTACCGTCATGTGGTGTTTTCATGGGCATCCAGGTTATGATCACATCAAAACCCAGTTTAATTTCGTGCTTGCTTGGAGCTGTTGGCCTCTTTCCGTTCACATTGGAAAGGGAGCATGGGATTGTTTCGAACCAGTGTCGCGGAGCCCCGGCATCTGGCTTCGGCCCCAGAGCGCAAGATAAAAAAAAGAAGAGAACAGTGGTATAAACGCTGAATACACAGGCTGCGCATAACAAAGGCCACCCACTCAAAGGTTCTCCGTTGACCACTAGATGCGGCAGCCGGGAGTAGGACATGTGAGAAGTCTCCCCCTTTCGCTTACCGCTTGCGCTAAGCTTAACAATAAGAGATGCCCAGTGACGTGCTGAATGTGCACAATAATAGAAAGGATGCCTGTCATTAGACACATATTACCGCCTCCTATTACAGGTAGCTTCGTGACGGAGCATTGCTCTGGGCGTTTAAAATTCACACTCCAGGAGGGCAAAGAGCTTCCCGACAAAACAAACCTAAAGTTGTCGACGCTATAATTTCGTTATGCGTTCCACTGGACTCTGCAAATCTCTTCTGAATAACTCTTCCATCGCTTTTACGTAGCACACCAGCAGCATTCTACTGCCAATTCCGGCGTCGCTCGACCGTGTTGCCCGCATTGGTCATGAATGTCGTGACAACCTCTATGACCCGCGGCTTCCAAGCAGGTATATATCCACTTGCGGTTATTAGTTCCTATTCGTGTCCTCATGTCGCGTTAACCATGTTCAACGCGAATTCGAGCTGCCATGATAGTGCTTGTCATTTGAGGCATCATCCTTCACTCCCTTCGCCAGCCCTTCTCCGTTGTAGATTGATACACAAATAACACCTTTGTGCTCTATCCACTTTCATGTTCCTATATCTCTGTGGTGTACAGAATATTAACGAATTACCTATCTTCGGACTGGTGCCAACAGTGATTGCTGTCTAGGACAAATACCTTATTTACCTGGTACAGTGAAGACAGCTAGCAGGGAGGAATCGGGACATAGGGCTGCGGAAGATTATTATTTGAGCTGTACCCTGGCCGCTTGAAAGTATGACAACTGCGCAGTCTCAATCCGGGCGCGCAACTGACAGACGGGTCGGCACCCTAATGAAGACCTCGTATATGGGGAAAGGGGGATGTGACTGATGCGTTGAGGCTGATATCGGTTACAGTATGTGATAGGTCTAGGCGGAAATAACTGAATCTGCGGAGCTTGAGTCAGCGCCATGCATTACAATGCCGTATTGGTGTCGGTCCAACTCTGATCCGTCACTAACAATAATTTGGTATCACAGCATGCACATCCGCCAGCGAGTGGCGAACCTTACGCATAAATGTTTCTGACATCAATTGACCAATTACCGGGTGTGCATGTCGCCAGTAGAGGAATCGATTGGTCACAGCGGCAACAAGTACAGGGACCTGCCCAGCTGCGTTGACATGATTGACTTGACAGAAAGTGTCTGGGCACGGCGCTCCGTGTTGGTACCGCGTGCTTAGTAGAGGCTAAAGTATTACCGAACAGGAGTCAGACGTAACTGGGACCAGCTCGCATGTTATGAACTAATCCAGCTGCACAGTATACATAGCAGCAGCGCTAGTCCTAGCACAGGAAATTTCGGGTCGTGATAAAACCGCCATCCATAGGACGGTGACCACATCCATAGGGACTGCTTGTTTCCTCAGAACATTTGGAGTCTATGCAGAATCGAGTCGACACGACACCGACATCTTGCCTGCGGCCGGTGCACTTCTCTGTTCACATGTTGCGTTTGGGAAAGCCACTATATATCAAGGCGACTAGCAGTAAACCGTCCGTGTGAAGGATTAGGTAGATGGGTATTACCGACAAGAAATCGGGCCGAGACATTTGTGCACCAGTGACTGGTCTGAGATAGTAAAACATGAAGAATCACGACTAAATCGCGTGGAAATCCCTCAGCGGGCAACAAAACATAGCACGCTCCAAAAAGAGGATTGTAGTTGCCATGCGCGGGGGTGGAAGCATCCTTCAAGCATGGCGCATTGCTCGACGTGGCCGGATTTAGGCCTACTGGGAATTCAGTACCAGTAGTACCGATTCAGAGTATCGATGCAATGCGACAGACTTCAGGTATTGATCGCCACCATCGAGCGAAAACAACTACTGGAGCCAAATTACGAGTAAAGTTCCGTATTGGAGTATTGGAGCCGCACGCGTGCACATGCACTGATTCAGTTGGCATTCGCGCTGAGTAAAAATATCTGACAACACGACTAAGCGACAGGGCCACATCGATCGTTGCTCATGTTTATACGTCCACAATTCCATGTCATGAGACGTGAGAAGCAAGGGTGTGTCTGAGAGAGTCGTAGTACTCTTACACACTGTAGATGGAAGCGCGGGATAGTCAACCCTCCGCTGGCCTCGGATTTTCGTATTGGATTCGCCTCTGGGGAAAAATAATGGTCCAGGGATTGTTATAGACCCACTGCTGCCATTAAGCAAGAAATGAAGTGGAACCGCGGGGAATGCCGTGGGTGTGCGAGACAAGCAACAAGCGAAGGCGGGTGTTCACACAACCGGAGAATGGGCTAAATTCATAGGCGAATATTCGCCCACCTACCACAGCCTTTCCTGGATGGCGAGGCTACGCCGGTGGTGAAGCCCTAGAAACAAGGCTTATTGGGTGGGAATAGAATTCCAGAGGGTGGGAAGATGGGGCCTTGTTGTTTGTACCGAGCCGCTGATTCACCTGGTCCTGATGTTCACTAGTGATGCTTGAATTGTCGGTCCAGACCGAACTCGAGAACGTTCGGCGCTAAAGTAGACAGGGACAAGGGGCGAACCCTTGAAGTCAGGAGGTTTTGAATCCGACCTCCCACCCACCTCCGTAGCGACTGATCTCGGATGTCCGGCCCTGTTCAGCAACTGTATGGGAGGCAAATCGCACCCGATCTCGTTGTCCAAACCACACAAGAAAAACGCATTCCAATCTCCTGATCTAGATCGGACAAGAATGCAAGGTGGAGCTCTCCCGTGGCATTCGGCACCGAAGTTGCCTGTGGCTCTT
>WNFL01112615.1_pt3 | contig 29218 bp, 28 predicted proteins | sample 5400361 | NCBI WGS metagenome assembly WNFL01 (sample SAMN13153351, study PRJNA577476) | soil metagenome | isolation source: 40 cm soil on Douglas fir-dominated hillslope | place: USA:California | collected 2013-09-17
GAGGCGCGGCGGACCCTCCCCGTGGTCGGCGAGCACCAAGGCTGCGTTGTGCGCGGAGAGCACGCGCAGCACCGCCTCGCTGTGCCAGGACGGATGCCGCAGCTCGAGCGCGATGCGCACGCCCTGGGGGACCGCGCGGAGGAAGTCGTTCAGGGCGGTCCGGTCCGCCCCCGCGCTGGACGGGAGCTGGACGAGGATCGGTCCCAGGCGGTCTTGCAGCGGCCCGGCGGAGTCGAGCAACGCGCCGATCGATCGCGCCGCTCCCTTGCCCGCGCGCAGGTCGATACGGCCGGGGAGCTTGAGCGCAAACTCGAAGCCGGGCGGGACCATCTCCGCCCAGGTGGCGAGCGTCGCCTGGTCGGGGAGACGAGACTGGATCTCGACCGCGCTCAGCTGCGTACCGTACAGCGCGAGCGATTGCGCCTCGCTCAGCCCCGGCGGATAGACCGTCCCGACCCACTCCCGGTACGAGAATCCGCTCGTCCCCACCCTCGCCTCGGCAAGCATGCGCGGAAAATATCCATCGCCGCCCGCCCTGCACCGCGCGGCGCCTGCCCGCCCGCCCGCTGCACGAACGGGCGACCGATTTCACCGGATCTCGACCCGCCAAAAGATCCGCCGTCGACTGGACCGAGCGCTTACGATTCAGGCCGACCCGGGGGGCGTTTCCCCGCCCGGAGCAGGAGCCGGTGCGGCGGCCGGAGCAGATGCGGGAGCCGGCGGCTGTGGCGCGGGGGCTGCCGGGGCCTTGCGCGCGGGCGGCTTGCGCGCCGGCGCCGCGGCGCCCTGCGCCTTGGCGTCCGCCTTGCGCCGCTTCATCCGCTGATTGTGCTGCTTGCGCCGGCGCATGATCAGCCGCATGTGCTTGCTCTTCGAACGGGCCATTCGATCTCCCAGCCTCCGCCGATCGGCGGCGCTGCTTGTCTTGAGAGGGTTCCGGGCACGCCTTGTAGCGGGATGCGGTCCGTGCACGCAACCGCCGTTTTTCATTCCTCGCGGCGCGGCGACTGCAGCGGGACCGCCATGCCTTCCGCCCCGCGCACCGCGGTGGGCCGCGCCTCGGCGACGGTCGGCGGATCGGCGGGCTCGTGCACGGGCTCCGGGGGCGCCGGGGCGGGCGGCGGTGGCTTGGGCGCGGCGGCCTTCTCCCGCGGCTTGAGACGCCAGCGCTCCAGCAGCTCCTTGGTCTGCGCCAGCGGGAGCGCCGGGGCGTAGTTCCCGTTGGCGCCGTCCATGTCCCGCGCCATGCAGAGCGAATTGAGGATCGCTTCCTCGGTGGCCTCGATCGCCGCCTCGTAGACGGGGTTCAGGCGCTGATCGAGCAGGACCTTCATGTGGTAGATCATCTTGCTGGTCGTGCGCGGGATCTCGTTGGCGGTCGAGAACGCCAGGATGATCTCGCCCGACCCGTGCGCGGCAATGCTGCCGGCGCGCCCGATGCCCAGCGCCACCCGCTTCGACACGCGCCCGAGCTGGTGCGAATTGAGCGGCGCGTCCGTGGCGAGCACCGCGATGATGCTGCCCGCGCTCGTCTCCCGCTTGGGGATCTCGCGATACCACTCCTCCAGCACGGGCCCGACCGGGAACCCGGCGATGCGCAGGTCGCGCATGTGCCCGAAGTTGCTCATCACCAGGACGCCGACCGTGTAGCCCCCCAGGGCGGGCGGCAGCTTGCGGCTCGCCGTGCCGATGCCCGCCTTGAAGTCGCAGCAGATCATCCCGGTGCCGCCGCCGACCGAGCCCTCCGCCACCGGACCGGAGCTGGCCGTGTGCAGCGCCTCGAGGACGTTGTCCGCCAGCACGTGCCGGCCGGCCACGTCGTTGAGCCAGGAGTCGTCGCACTCGCCGACCAGCGGGATCAGCACGTCGTGCTCGTCGCCGATGCCGGGGAACTGGTCGACCATCCACTGCACCGCCGCGTCGCTCACCTGCCCCACGCTGAGCGTGTTCGTGAGGAAGATGGGCGTCTCCACCAGGCCCCATTCGATGAGCTGGGTCATCCCGCTCACCTCGCCCGCCCCGTTGAGGACGAACCCGCCGCCGATGAGCCGCTGCTCGAAGACGTTCTGCTCGTTGGGGAGGATCGCGGTGACGCCCGTCCGCACCGGCCCCTTCCCGCGCCGGAGCGGCCCTGCCCCGCGGATGATGGTGGAATGCCCGACCAGGACGCCTTCCACGTCGGTGATGCCGTTCCACTTCCCGGGCCGGAACCGGCCCAGGGGCACGCCCAGTTCCCGGGCGCGGTAGCGCTGCTCGGGCCGGGGTAGGGGAGTGTGGTCGTGGGGCGCCTTCACACTCTAGAAGTACCCGACCTTCGAGGGCGACGCTACGTCTGGACCGGCGCCCTGTAGGAACGGCGCCAGGCGCCTGGCAGCTCGGCGGGATAGCTCCAGGAGCGCCGGTTCAGCTTTGTAGCTGCGACGACGGGCCCGGCTCGGCACCGGAGGGCGCGGCCGAGCCGTTGCCGTTCGGCTGCGCGGGCGCAGCGGCCGGCGGAGGGACGCTCTGCGCCGCCGCCGGGCCGCCCACCACGATACGCGCGGACTCGCGCCGTTCCCGCTCGCGCTCCTTGTACCGCCGGATCGCGCCGGAGAGGATCTCCGCGATCAGGGCGTGGTACTCGATGCCGGCAGCCTTGGCGATCAGCACCAGGTCGCTCCACCCCGGCGTCAGGCCCGGCAGCGGGTTGCACTCCAGGAAGTAGACCTTCCCCTGCTCGTCCATGCGGAAGTCGACGCGCGCCACGTCGCGGCAGCCCAGCGCGATGAAGCACTCGCGCGCGGCCCGCTCCAGCGCGCGGAGCTGCGAGGGCTCGAGGTGGGCGGGCACGTCGTACCGGATCTTGCTCGACCAGTCCTGCTTGTACTCGAACGAGTAGACCGGGTGCTTCTCGGCCGCCAGGAATACCACTTCCATCGGCGGCAGCACCTTGGGACGGCGCTCGCCCAGAAGCCCGACGGTGAACTCGCGGCCGGCGACGTAGCACTCGACCAGCGCGGGCTGGTCGTACTTGGCGATCATCTCCCGCGCCGCCTCGCGCAGCTCCGACTCCGTCTCCACCACGCTGGTGTGGTGGACGCCTTTCGACGACCCTTCCGCCACCGGCTTCACGATGAGCGGGAACTTCATCAGCTCGCGCGGGAGGCGCTCCTTGCCGGTCTGCAGGGTGACGAAGTTCGGCGTGAGGATCCCGTGCTGGCGCACGATGCGCTTCGCGAGCGCCTTGTCGAGCGCGATGGAGAGCGCGGCGGGATCCGAGCCCGAGTACGGGATGTCGAGCAGCTCGAGCAGCGCCGGGACCACCGCCTCCCGGTTTCTACCCTTGATCCCTTCCGCCATGTTGAAGACCAGGTCGACGGGCGTGGTGCCGAGCACGTTGGGCAGCTCGCTGGTGGCCTCCAGATCGATCACCTCGTGCCCGGCGGCCGCGATCGCCTCGCGCACCGCCTGGATGGTGGATGGCGCGTCGTACTCCGCCTCCTCGTCCTTGCGTCCGTCGATCTGGGGCTTGATCCGCTTCACGTTGAAGGTGAAGCCGACCCGCAGCGGACCGCTCTTGCGCAAAGGACGCCCCTGCCGCCGGCGGGAATCGTTGATGCCCCAGCGCAAGACCGCGCTCTCGATCACCTTGCCCAGCACGGCGTCGGTGTGCAGCCCTTCCAGCGCCGCCGCCGCGTAGATGCCCGCGCCGGGCTCCAGGCTGGGCAGGGCGTTGATCTCGATGAAGTAGACCTGCCCGTCCTCGGCCACGCGGAAGTCGATGCGGCCCAGGTCGCGGCACCCCAGGGCGCGGTAGGCCTTGCGCGCCATCTCCTGCGCGCGCTCCAGCACGTGCCCGGGGAACTGCGCCGGGCAGCGCACGCTCACCGCATCGTAGTGGACCGATTTCAGGTCGTAGTCGTAGATGCGGTAGCGCCGCTTGGACAGCTCGGATTCCTCGATCACGTACTCCACCGGCGTGAGCACGCCGGAGCGCTCCGGCGCGGCTTTCTCCAGGAAGGCGACGGTGAGGTCCTTGCCGGGGATGAATTCCTCGACCAGCACGCCGGCGGGGAAGCGCGCGAGCTGCTTCTCGACGAAGGCGCGCAGCCGCGACCGGTCCTCGATCACGGACTCCTGGGTGATGCCCTTCGAGGACCCTTCGAAGTTGGGCTTGACGATCACCGGCCAGCGCCAGCCGTCCAGCTTGAGTTGGCCGATCTCCTCGATGAACTGCCCGCGCGGCGAGATCACGCCGTGCTCGCTCAGCATCAGCTTGGTGAGCGCCTTGTCCAGCGTCACCGCCAGCACCCAGGCGTCGGAACCGGTGTACGGGAACCCGAGCTCGTCGAACAGCGCCGGGTAGAACGCTTCGCGGAACCGGCCGCGGCGGCCCTCGGCAGTGTTGAAGATGAGGTCGGGGGCGAACGCCTCCAGCCGGGCGGCGGTGCGGCTGGCGGGGCCGCTCACCTCGATGCGCTCCACCCGGTGCCCGAGCCGATCCATCGCGCCCGAGAGCGCGTCGATGGTCTCCCGCGAGTCGAACTCCGCTTCTTCCTCGGAGTCGGTGAGGCGGAGGGTGTGCGTCAAGGCGATGCGCATGCTTCCTCGGATGGCCCTGCGTTCGCGCGGAGCCCGGTCTGGGCCGGACGGGGCTCCTTCTCGAGCCGGGCGCGCGCGGCGCGCGAGGCGGCGAGCCCGGCGGCCGTGCGCGCTGCGTTCTGCGGGACGGGCTCCTTGAGACCGAGCGCGACCGAGGCGTCGATCACCTGGGTCCCGGCGAGCAGGTCGCCGATCCGCCGCGCGCCGAAATCCCGGGTCAGCGGCTGGAGCGCAACGCCGGTCTCGAGGGCGAGCAGCACCGCGAGGACGGCGAGGGTGAGGGCCGCGGGGTGCGGCACGCCCAGCACGGCGGGCACGAACGCCACCGCGAAGACGGCGTTGCGGCGCAGGCACGCGGCGATGCCGGCGGGGCGCCGGGTCGCGAGCTGGACGACCCGCAACCCGGCGGCGCGCTTGCCGAGCGACCGCCCGGTCCCGAACAGCGCGTCCGCGCAGAGGATCAGGGCCAGGGAAAGCAGCCCCCCGGCGCGGGTGTGCTCGCTCATGAGCAGCAGCGGGGCGACCCCCAGGCAGAGGTCCAGCGCCCGCGCCACCGCACGGCGGCGAACATCGGCGGGCGGATAACTCGGGGGCTCAGCCTTCTCCACCGTCTCCCCCCCGTCCGGCTTCTCCCCGCGTGAAGAGAACGAATGCCATCGCCGGCCGCTTCGACGACTCCCGCATCGCGAACTGCATCCCCTCGAAGCTCCACCCCTGGGCCGTCCACTCGTTCACGATGGCCTCGAGGCTGTCGTCGGTGACGGAGCTCGTCTCGACGATCTTCCAGCGCAGCACTTTGGGCTCTCGGGGCGGGACGATCAAGCGAGATCCGACAGCGACCGCGCCGCGTCGACCGCGCTGTAGGTGAGGATCAGGTCCGCCCCCGCGCGCTTGATGCCGGTCAGGATTTCCAGGAGCGCGCGCCGCTCGTCGATCCAGCCATTCTGCGCGGCGGCCTTGAGCATCGCGTACTCCCCGCTCACGTTGTACGCGGCGAGCGGAACATCGGAGAGCCGCCTTACTTCGGCGATCACGTCCAGGTAGGGCAGCGCGGGCTTCACCATCAGCATGTCCGCGCCTTCCTGCAGGTCGAGCAACGCTTCGCGCCGGGCCTCGCGCACGTTGGCAGGGTCCATCTGGTAGCCGCGCCGGTCGCCTTCCTTGGGCGCGCTCTCCGCGGCCTCGCGGAAAGGGCCGTAGAACGCGCTCGCGTACTTCACTGCGTAGCTCAGGATCGCCGTCTCCGTCAGCCCGTGCTCGTCGAGGCCCTTGCGGATGGCGGCCACGCGCCCGTCCATCATGTCGCTCGGGGCGACGATGTCCGCGCCCGACTGCGCGTACGCGACCGCGGCCCGCGCCAGCAAGGGCAGCGTCTGGTCGTTGGCCACCGCCACCTGCCCGCGCGTGTCCCGCGCCAGCGGACCGCAGTGGCCGTGGTCGGTGTACTCGCACAGGCAGACGTCGGCGATGGCCACCACGTCGGGGGCCGCATCCTTGATGGCCCGGAACGCGGTGCAGACCGGCCCGTTGGGATCCCAGGCGCCGGTCCCTTGTGCGTCCTTGTGGTCGGGGATGCCGAAGAGGATCACGCTCCGGACACCCGCGGCCCGCGCTGCCTTGGTCTCCTCCACGATCAGGTCCACCGAGAGCTGCGCCACGCCCGGCATGGATCCGATCGGCTTGCGCACTCCCCGCCCGGCCACCGCGAACAGCGGAAGGATCAAGTCCGACGGCAGGATGCGCGTCTCGCGGACCATGGATCGGAGCGCCGCGGTACGGCGCAGGCGTCGGGGGCGGTCGGCGGGGAAGCCCATTGGACAGACGGTAACGCCGCGACACCATGCCGCGCAACGCCAGGCGTCCTTTACATCTTGTAGCGCAGCCCGAAGGTCGCCGCGTGCTCGCGGGTTTCGACCAGGAGCGCGCGGTCGACGGTGCCCAGGATGGTCGAGTTGGTGAACGTCGCGTGCCAGCGGGTCAGGTCGTAGCCGAACTCCATGGTGGCCGAGCGGCTCACGTCGATGGAGAGTTGCAGCCGCACGCGGACCTGGTCGGCATCGGAGAGATCGCCCAGGTTGCTCTGCGCCAGGTACGGCCACGGCGTGATCGCGCCCTCCAGGTACCCCGAGAGGGTGATGGTGGGAAAGAGGCGCATCTCCAGCTCGATGTTCGAATCGATCCCGAACGTGCCGATGGTCGGCGCACCGCCGCGGGAGCGGCCCACCTCGTACCGGGTGACGAGACCCGCGCTGGCGATGAGGATGACGCCGGAGGTGATGCGCGTCGCCGCCCCCGCCAGGACGCGGGCGGTCCAGTCGACACCGGTCGATCCCAGCCCTTGGTTCTGGGTCTCGAATCGTCCGCCTTCCAGCTCGAAGCGTCCGAAGAACGGCTTGTCCGCGATCAGCCGCATCGTGTAGCGCGCCAGCCCGCGCAGCGGCTGCAATGAGTCGGATCCGAACCCCACACCGCTCCCCGAGTCGACGCGCACCGAGAGCAGCGCCGGCTTCCAGGCGATGAGCAACCCCGTCGGCGTGGGGTCCGGCACCTCGATGGGAACGCCCTGCGTATCGAGCGGCGACGCCTTCTCGCGACCGGCCGTCTGGGCCAAAGCAGGCGCTGCGCTGCCGAGGAGGAGGACGGCCACGATCGCTCGCACCCCGCGACCATACCCGTTCATGCGGGCGCGGTCATGCGGTAGGTCCCCGCCTCCTGGATGGCGCGCAGCACCGATCGGGGCACGAAGTGGGATGCATCGCCCCCGGAACCGAGCAGCTTGCGCACCTGGGTGGAAGAGACTTCGGGAGCCACCGGGCCCGCCCCTCCGGGCACCGGGAACCCGGCGCGCTCCAAGGGAATGATGCGCGCGAGCTGCTCGATGCGATCGAACCGCTTCCACTGCGGCCTTTCCGCCGCGAGGTCCGAGCCCAGCACCAGCGCCCATCTGTGGTCCGGGTACTTGCGATGCAGGTGCTCGAGGAGGTCCACCGTGCGCCCTTCCCCGCCGAGCTCCGCCTCGACGCGAGACACGCGCGCCCGCGAGATTCCCAGATCCGCGATGGCCAGCTCCGCCAACTTCGCGCGCTGGTCGAACGAGGCCTGCAGCGTCTTCCCGAGGGGGTGCCCGAAGACGGGCACGAGCCAGAGCTCGCCGACCGGCTCGGTGGCCAGCACGTAGGCCGCCGCCAGCAGGTGGCCGACGTGCGGCGGATCGAAGCTGCCGCCGAACAGTGCGATCTCCATGGGCGGAGACTACCTCGACTCAGTACAAGAGGAAGCGCGCGCGGCGCTTCACGTACTCGTCACGCTCCCGATCCCAGGGCGCGCACAGCTGGGCGATGGAGCGGCCCGCCTCCACCCCGGCGCGGAAGGCGCCGCTCCCGGTGAGCAGGTCGATGGCGGGAAGGTGCTCGACGAATTCGTACTTCTCGGTGCGCCAGCCGAAGCGCGCGGGGTCCTGCGCCCGGGCGTGCACGATGCACGCGGCGCCGAGGCGGACCGGCTGCAGCGCCCCCGGGTCGGTGAGGTGGATCTGCACGCCCTGGCAGCGCGTCCCCCGGTGCTTGTCCCAGGTAGGGGTGAAGACGCAGGGGCGGAAGCGCACGCCGGGCAGGCCCTCCGCCGCGAGCGCCGAGGCCAGGCGCGCTGCGTCGAGCCACGGAGCGCCCCACAGCTCGAAGGGCCGGGTCGTCCCCCGGCCCTCGGAGAGGTTGGTCCCCTCGAGCAGGCACATGCCGGGATAGACGAGCGCGGTTTCCACGGTGGGCATGTTGGGCGAGGGCATCACCCAGGGAAGACCCGTCTCGCCGTGCAGCAGGTCGCGGCGCCAGCCCTCCATCTCCACGACCTGGAGATCGCATCCGATGCCGTACCCACCCTGCTCCGCGGAAGCGTTGAGCAGCCGTGCGCACTCGCCGGCGGTGAGCCCGTGCCGGGCGGCGATGGGCCACAGCCCCACGAACGACTCGAACCCGCGATGCACCACGCCACCCTCGACGGCTGCGCCGCCGATGGGGTTCGGGCGATCGAGCACCACGAACCGCAGCTTGTTCCGGGCGGCCGCCTGCATCGCGAGGCCCATGGTGGCGAGGTACGTGTAGTAGCGACTGCCGACGTCCTGCACGTCGAAGACGAGCGCGTCGAGGCCGCGCAGGTGCTCGTCCTTGGGGGTGAGCGAGGCGAAGTCCTTCCCGTAGAGCGAATGCTCGGGGACGCCGGTGCGCGGGTCGACCGAGGCGCCGATCTCCTCCAGGTACTGCACGTCTCCGCGGACGCCGTGCTCCGGTCCGAACAGCGCGGCCAGGGTCACCCCCGGCGCCTGGTGCAGCAGGTCGGCCAGGTGGCGCAGCTCGGGATCGACGCTGGTCGGGTTCAGGATGGCGCCCACCCGCAGCCCGCGCAGCAGGCGCGACTCGAGCATGCGCGTGACGCCCGCCTTCACCATCAGTAGGCGTTCCGGGAAAGGAACCCGCCCGCCAGCGTCCGCGCCAGGATGCGCAGGTCGAGGAGCAGGGACCAGTGCTCGATGTAGTAGAGGTCGTACTCGACCCGCTTCTCGATGCTGGTCTGGCCGCGCAGCCCGTGGATCTGCGCCCACCCCGTCATCCCCGCCTTCACCATGTGCCGCAGCTGGTAGCGCGGGATGTGGCGGCGGAACTTGTCGATGAACACCGGCCGTTCGGGCCGGGGTCCCACCAGGCTCATGTCGCCCGCCAGCACGTTGAGGAGCTGCGGCAGCTCGTCGATGCTGGTGCGCCGCAGCAGCGAGCCCAGCGACGTCACCCGGGGGTCCAGCGGCTCGGCGAAGCGGGGACCGTCCGGTTCCGCCCCGACGCGCATCGTCCGGAACTTGAGCATCCAGAAGGGCTTTCCGTCCAGCCCGACGCGCTCCTGCCGGTACAGGACCGGCCCCGGCGAGGTGAGCTTCACCACCGCCGCGGCGAGGAGCATCAGCGGCGAGAGCAGCGCGAGGAAGAACGCGGAGAGGATGACGTCGAACGCCCGCTTGGCGAGCGCGTTGATGCCGAGCACGCCGACCGACTGCAGATTGACGATGGGCAGGCCGCCGAATTCCTCCAGGCCACCGAACAGCGTCGCGTACTGGTAGACGTCGGGCACCAGCTTCACGTCCACGGTCGTGTCCGCGCAGATTTCCATGATGCGCGGAAGCCGGTGGAACGAGCGCGAAGGCAGCGCAACCAGGACTTGGTCCACCTGCTGGCGCGCCAGGATCGCCCGCAGGTCGCGGAGCGTGCCGATCACCTCGGTGCCGTCCAGCTTCTGGCCGACGCGCGCGCGCGTCAGCGAGAGGCAGCCCACCGGGCGGAACCCGAGCTCCCGGTGCGCCTCGATCTGCTCCAGCACCTGCCGGGCGAGCCGTCCCGCGCCGAGGACCAGCAAATAGCGCAGGTTGTAACCACGGCGGCGCAACACCTGGAGCACTTCCTTGAAGAGGAAGCGCATCGCGCCGACGCCCACGAAGGCCAGGGCGGTGAAGATGAGCAGCGCGCCGCGCGAGTAGCGGTCCTCGCGGGCGAAGTAGGTGATCGCGACCAGGAGCAGCCCGGCGAGGACGGTGGCCTTGAAGACCCCGAACACCTCGTCCAACGCCGATCTCTGCCGCTGCGGGCGGTAGAGACCCACGCTGCGCAGCACGAGCGGCCACAGCGCCAAGGCCAGCGCGCCCACCGTGAGCGTCTCGCGGAGCGGGGGCAGCTCCGGGTAGGGAAACGTGCGCGGCGATCCGAACCGGATGGCGTAGGCGCCGGCGAACGCGGCGGCGACCATCGCAACGTCCAGGAGGACCCGGAGCGCGGTGAAGACCTGGTGATGGCGCTTGAACATCGGGCGCGGAAGTACCGGGAAAGGACCGCCCGCGCAAGCTACCGGCCACTCGCCGGGCCAGGGGCCTCCCGCGGCGCGCCAGGCGCGGGACTACCCCTCGGCGGGCGTCAATTCCAGGTCGACCACTTCGTTTCCCCGGACGGCGCGGACGGGCAGCTTGCGGCCGATCGACGCTGCGTCCAGCAACCGGTGGACCTCGTCCACGTTGCGCACCGGCTTGCCGTCCATGGCGACGATCACGTCGCCCGAGAGCAGCCCGCCTCGCGAGGCCGGTTTTCCCGCCTCGACCTGCATCACCTGGACGCCGGTCTCCACCGCGAGCTCCAGCCTGCGCGCCAGCCGCTTCGGCAGCGGGCGCACCTGGCCGGCGAGGCCGAGATAACCTCTCCTCACCCGGCCGACGGTCATCAGCTGACCGATCACCCAGCGGGCCGTGTCCACCGGCACGGCGAAGGAGAGCCCCTGCGCGCCGAGGATGATCATGGTGTTGATGCCGACCACGCGCGCGCGGCTGTCCACCAGGGGGCCGCCGGAATTGCCGGGGTTCAGCGCGACGTCGGTCTGCAGGATGGGGTCGATCAGCCGGCCGTCCTGCGCGCGCATGCTGCGCGCCAGCGCACTGATCACGCCCGCCGAGACGGTGTTGCTGAACCCGAGCGGATTTCCGATCGCCACCACCAGCTGCCCGACGCGCAGCGAGGCGGAGCTGCCCAGCTCGGCGTGCGGCAGGTGCGTGCCCTCGATGCGGATGACCGCGAGATCGGTCGCGGGATCGCTGCCCACCAGCGTGGCGGTGTGCTCCGACCCGTCGGTGAGGGTGACGCGCATCTCGCGGGCGCTGGCCACCACGTGCGCGTTGGTCAGCATGTAGCCGTCCGGCGTGAACAGGACGCCCGAGCCGCCGCCTGCACGCCCGCGGCCGGCGCGCACCGAAACCCCCACCACCGCGGGACCGACGCGCTCCACCACGTGCACGACCGCCTTCGAGTACGCATCCAGCAGCTCGACGTCGCTGGCCGCCGGCTCCGGCGCGGGGCTCGACCCCGGAGCGCGAACGACCGGGTCGTCGACGAGCTGCACGCGAACGTTCTTCTTCACCGTGGACATGAGGGCGGAACGTGCGCACCCGCAAGCGCGTGTCAAGTCAAGCGCTGCAAGGCTTCTCGCAGCTCCTCGCCGAAGCGCGGCGCGGCGAATCGCTCCGCGTGCGCATGGATCAAATCGGGATCCGCGTCGGGCGAGAAGCGGTCCATCGCCTCGATTCCGGCGAGGAGTGACTCGACCGTCGGCTCCTCGAAGAAGAGGCCGGTGCGGCCGGGGACGACCGTCTCCAACGCGCCGCCGCGGCCCAGCGCGAGCACCGGCCGGCCGGCGGACTGTGATTCGACGGGCGCGATGCCGAAATCCTCTTCCCCGGGGAGCACGAAGAAAGAGGCGCCCGCGTACAGCCGAGGAAGTCCCTCGTGCGGAACGCCGCCGAGGAAACGCACCGTCGGGCCGGCCTGGGCAATGAGTCGGTCGAGCTCCGGTCCGTCCCCGGCGACGACCAGCTTGCGGCCCAGCCTGGTGAACGCCTGGACCGCGAGCTCGATGCGCTTGTAGGGCACGAGCGCGGAGACCATCAGCGCGTAGCCTTCGGGTCCCCGGGCCGCCGCGAGGAGATCGCTGGAGGGACGGAAGCGCGAGGTTTCGACCGGCGGGTACACGACCGCGTCCGCCGCCCGACCCCACACGCGCCGCATGCGGTCGGAGACGAAGCAACTGTTGGCAATGAGCCCATGCGCGCGGGCGGTGGAGCGAACGTCCCAGCGGCGCAGCCAGGGCGCGACGAGGTGGGCGGCGGCGCGGGTGAACGGGCCGGCGCGGCCCGGGCCGAAGTAGGCCTCGAACTGGTCCCAGACGTAGCGCATGGGGGTGTGGACGTACGCCACGTGGCGCGCTCCGGGCGCCGGCCGGCACCCTTTGGCGACGGCGTGGCTGGTCGAGATCACCAGGTCGTAGCCGCGCAGATCGAGAGCCTCGACGGCCAGCGGGAACAGCGGCAGGTAATGGCGGTAGCGGCTCCGCGCCGCGGGAAGCCGCTGCAGGAAGCTGGTGGTGATGCGGCGCGACTCGATCACCGGACCGCAACTGCCGGGGACGTGTACCAGCGTGAAGATGTCGGCGCCCGGATACATCTCGCAAATCGCCTGCAACACGCGCTCGCCGCCGCGCAGGCCGGTGAGCCAGTCGTGCACCAGCGCGACGCGAGTCACCCGGCCGCCGCCCGATAGACGTCGACGTGTGCGCGGGCGGTGCGCGCCCAATTGAACTGCGAGGCGCGCTCCGGACCCTGCCGCGACAGCTCGGCGCGGAGCGGCTCGTCGTCGAGCGCCCGCTCGAGCGCGGCGGCGAGGGCCGGCGCATCGCCGCGGGCGGCATGCAGCGCCCGGCCGGCAGCCACCTCGACCAGGGCGGGGTCGTCGCTGGCCACGGTGGGGACGCCGCAGGCGAGCGCCTCGAGAACCGGGAGCCCGAACCCCTCGTAGCGCGAGGGGTAGCAGAAGACCGCCGCGCCCCGCAGGAGCGCCGGGAGGTCCGCGTCGGGAACGTACCCGAGGAGCGTGGCGCCGCGCAGACGGGCGGGATCGATGCCGTCCTGTGGTCCGGCCAGCACCAGGTCGTGCTCGCGGCGGATCGGCGCGGGCAGCGCCGCGAAAGCGTCGAGCAGCGTCTCCAGACCTTTGCGGGGACCCAGCGCCCCGAGGTACAGCACGTAGCGCCGAGGCACCGGGCGCGCCCGCGGGCCGTCCGGGCGGAATGCCGGGTCGACCCCGTGAGGAATGGCGCAGACGCGCTCGCGCGGCACCCCGAGCACCTCGATCACCTCGCGGGCGATGGCTTCGCTGGGCGTGACCACCCGCGCCGCGTCCCGGGCCTGGCGTGGGATCCTCGGCGCGAAGTGGCCCACCCGGACGGGGTCCTGCAGGTCGGCATGAAGCACGGTGGAGAGGTCGTGGATGGTGAGCACCATCCGCCCGCCGAAGGGCGGCGCGACGTTGTTCGTCTCGTGATAGAGCGACAGGCCGCGGCGGGTCTCCCGGACCAGGGCCGCGCCGCGCAGGGCCTGCGCCAGGAAGTACGAACCCGGCAGCCTCCTCGCCACCGAGCGCGCGGCGCGGATCGCTTTCTCGGCCAGGCGTTCGCGCGGGCGCGTCACCGCGGGCGGGGCAAACAGGGCGCACCAGCGCAGGTCCGCCTCCTCCACCTGCGCAAGCCCGGACAGAAGGCCCGCGATGTAGCGGGCCACGCCGGTGCGCAGCGATGCGAGCGGAGCGGCGTTGATTCCGACGGAGAGCAAGCCGCGACGATCTAGCACGATCCATTCTAGCGGTAGATGACGATCGCGGCGGTCGCCACCCAGCCGAGCAGCGCGACCAGGATACCCGGGCTCTGCGCGAGCACGAGCCCGGGGTCGCCGCCCGATCCGTCGCGGGTCACCAGCTGCTGGTACCGGAACAGCGCGTAGACGACGAACGGCAGCGTGTAGAGGAGATTGGTGGTGCCGAAGTGCTCCACCGTCCGCGGTGACTGCGTGTAGAGCGCGTAGCTGACGATGGTTGCGCCGGACAGCGCAGTGACCCAACGGTCCACCAAGGGCACCGTGTACTGCTCGAGCGTCGCGCGGTGGCCGGCCGCACCGTCCCCGAGCAAGGCGAGCTCCGCGCGGCGTTTGCCCAGCGCTAGGAACAGAGCGAGCAGGAACGAGCAGCACAGGAGCCAGGGCGAGATCTCCACGTCCAGCACCGCCGCGCCCGCCGCCGCCCGGAGGACGAACCCGAAGGCGACGATCATGACGTCCACCAGGAACACCCGCTTGAGCCCCGCGCTATAGGCGAAGCTCGTCGCCAGGTAGCCCAGCACGATCCACAGGAGACCGCGCGAGAGCGCCGCGCTCGCCGCCAGAGCAGCGACAGCCAGCGCCGCCGATGCGGCCAGCGCCACCGGGACCGGCAGCCTTCCCGAGGCGATCGGCCGAGCCCTCTTCACCGGATGCCGGGCGTCGTGCTCGCGATCGGCGGCGTCGTTCGCGAGGTAGACCGCGCTCGCGGCCGCGCAGAAGACGGCGAATGCGCCCAGCTCGCGCAGGATGGAGGCGCGGTCGAACAGGCGCCCGCCGAAGACGAGGCCGGCGAAGACGAAGACGTTCTTGGCCCACTGGCGGGGCCGGAGCGCCTCGATCAGCGCCGCGGTCCCCGTCCGCCGCGAGATGGCCGCCGCCGGAGTCGCCACGCCGCCGATTCTACGCCTGGAAGACGGGCCCCGGCGCGGGGCCGCGCTCCAGCTCGCGGTAGCGCTCCCAGGCCGCGTCGGTGGGCCCGTCGAAGGCGAGGCGCCCGTGGTGGAGCACCGCCGCGCGCGGGCAAAGCTCGAGCGCCGTGGGGAGGGAGTGCGAGACGAACACGAAGGTGACGCCTGCGGAGCGGAAGTCCTGGATGCGGCGCTTGCACTTCTCCTGGAACCGCTCGTCGCCGACCGCCAGCACTTCGTCGACGATGAGGATGTCGGGCTCGACGTCCTGGGCGATGGCGAATCCCAGCCTCGCGTACATGCCCGAGGAGTAGTTCTTCACCGGCAGGTCGATGAAGTCGCCCAGCTCGCTGAAGTCGACGATGCGCTGGAACTTCGCGGACATCTGCTTGCGTGAGAATCCGAGCAGCGCGCCGTTCAGGTAGACGTTGTCCCGCCCCGACAGCTCCGGATCGAAGCCCGCGCCCAGCTCGATCATCGGGCTGATCCGGCCCAGGGTGACGGCGGCTCCTTCGCTCGGCTCCAGCACGCCGGCGACGGTCTTGAGGAGCGTGCTCTTCCCCGATCCGTTGTGACCCACCAGCGCGATCGCTTCACCCGGCGCGATCTGCAAGGAGACGTGGCGCAGCGCCCAGAACTTCTCCGCCGTGCGCAAATGCCGGAAGCGGTTCGCCACGGCCTCCTTCAGCGTGGAGACCTTCTCGCGGTAGATGCGGTACCCGACGCCGACGTCCTCGAGGATGATCTGCCCGTCGCGCATGCTCTCACAGATGATGGATGTGGCGCGGCTCCAGCCGGGTGAACACGGCGAAGCCGAGCAGCAGCGCGCCCGCCGCCCACAGGAGCGCCACCGCCAGGGTGGGGAGGGACGGCAGCCGGCCGTAGTAGACCGGGTCGCGCACCAGCGGGATGAGATAGCTGAGCGGATTGATGCGCAATTCGAGCCGGAAGAGATGGAACCACCAGGTCCGGTGCTCGCCGAGCTGCCTGAAGTCGTAGAGCACGGGCGAGAGGTACAAGAGCATCTGCAGCAGCACCTCGGTGAGGTGGCGGACGTCGCGGAAGAAGACGGTCGCGGTAGCGAACAGCAGCGTCACGCCGGCGCAGAACAGCGTCAGGATGACCGCGGCCGCGGGAAGGAAGAGGAGCGCGGGGGTGAACGGCTGCCGCAGCGCTGCCATCATGATGAACAGCGGCAGGAAGGAGAGCGTGAAGTTCACCAGGTTGGACCCGACGACCGAGAGCGGGAACACCGCCTGCGGCAGCCGGATCTTGCGGACCAGCTCCTGGTTGACGAGGACGCTCATCAGGCCCTGCATCAGCGAGGTCGCGAAGTAGAGCCAAGGCAGCAGGCCTGCCAGCAGGAACACGGCGAAGTTTGGCTGCGCCGCCGGCATGATGGTGGTGAACACCACCGCGTACACGACCATCAAGAGCAGCGGGTTCAGCATCGTCCACAACAGGCCCAGAACGCTGCGCTTGTAGCGGACCTTCAGCTCGCGCACGACGAGCATCCCGATCAGCTGGCGGAAGCGCCACAGCTCGACGATGCGCGCCGGCCGCCGGGCAACCTGCGGCAGCGCCGGAGCTTTGCTCCCCACCGCCTCCGGGCGCGTCCGTTGCGCCGCCTCGATCACGCGGCCCGCTCCGCCACGAATCGATCGAGCGCCGCGTCGAGCTCCAGCGGCACCGAGGCCCCGAGCAGCCGCCGGATCCGGGCCACGTCCAGAGCGCAGCGCGCCGGCCTGGGCGTGGCGAGCTTGACCGCCGACATGGGCACGGGAACCACCAACCTCTCGTCGGCGCCCAGCTTCCGCGCCAGCGCACGGGCGAAATCGGCGCGGGACACGATCGAGGCCCCGGCGCAATGCCAGATCCCGCGCTGGCCGCTGCGCCACAGGCCGATGACCATTTCCGCGGCGTTGTCGGCCAGCGTGGGCGAGACCACCTGGTCCTGGAAGGCGCGAACCTGCTTGCCCTCGAGGAACTGGTCGGCGGCGGCGGTGGCGAAGGTGCGCTTCGCGCCTGGCCGGCCGCTGTACACGACCGCCACCCGGGCAACCGCGCAGTCGGGGGCGAGCAGCAACGCGGCCTCTTCGCCGGCGCGCTTGGTGCGGGCGTACACGCCGCGCGGATTCGGCGGATCGTCCTCGGAGTACGGCCCGCGCTCGCCGTCGAAGACGTAGTCGGTGGAGAGGGCCAGAAGGCGCGCCCCCGTCTCGCGGCAGCCGAGCGCCGCCGCCTCGGTGGCTCGGGCGTTGAGGGTCCAGGCCTGGACCGGATCGGCCTCGCAGGCATCCACGTCGGTCATGGCCGCGCAGTGGATCACCGCGCGCGGGGACGCCGAGGCGATCAGCGCCCGCAGCCCCTCCGGCCGGAGCAGGTCCAACTCGACGTACTCGACTTCGGCGGGCACCGCGCGGCGCCGTCCTCGCGCGGCGGCGATCACCTTCTCGCCGGCCGCGGCCAGGCGCGCCGCCACGCGGCTTCCCACCAGGCCGTTGGCGCCCGTGACGAGGACGCTCATCCGCGCGCCCCGTAGTTCTTCTCGTAGTAGGCGCGGTACTCGCCGCTGCGCACCCGGTCCCACCAGGTGCGGTTGGCCACGTACCAATCGACGGTCCGCTGGAGCCCGTCGGCGAAGGCGATCCGCGGCGCCCAGGCCAGATCGGCGTGCGCCTTGCGCGCCTCGATCGCGTACCGGCGGTCGTGCCCGGGCCGGTCCTTCACGTGCTCGATCATCGATTCCGGCCTGCGCAGGATGCGGAGCAGCTGCTGCACGATCTGGAGATTGGGCCACTCGTTGTCGGAGCCGACGTTGTAGACCTCGCCTGCCTTGCCGCGCTCGAGCGCGGCGAGCAGGGCCGCGCAGTGGTCCTCGACGTGGATCCAGTCCCGCACCTGCATCCCGTCGCCGTAGACCGGCAGCTTCTTCCCGTCGAGCGCGTTGGCGATCATCAGCGGGATCAGCTTCTCGGGGAACTGGTAGGGCCCGTAGTTGTTCGAGCATCGGGTGACGATCACGTCGAGCCCGAAGGTGTGGTGGTAGGCCAGCGCGAGCAGGTCGGCCGCCGTCTTCGACGCCGAGTACGGAGACGAGGGCCGCAGCGGCGACGCCTCGCTGAAGCGGCCTTCCGCCCCCAGGGAGCCGTACACCTCGTCGGTGCTCACCTGCACGAACCGCTTCACGCCCGCGCGCCGGGCCGCCTCCAGGAGGACCTGCGTCCCGGACACGTTGGTCTCCACGAAGATGCCCGGCCCGAGGATGCTGCGATCGACGTGGCTCTCCGCCGCCAGGTTCAGGATCGCCTCCACCTCGTGCTGCTCGCAGAGGTGCTCGACCAGCTCGGCATTGGCGATGTCGCCCCGCACGAAGAGGTGGCCGGCGTCGTCTCGCAGGTCGGCGAGCGATTCCAGGTTCCCGGCGTACGTCAGCTTGTCGAGGTTGACGACGGTCCATCCGGGCCGCTCGCGGCGCAGGTACCGTACCAGGTTGGATCCGATGAAACCGGCCCCGCCGGTGACCAGGACGGCCGGCACCCTATCCCCGCTCCGCATCCACCGCGGACGTGGCGCGCCCGGTGACCAGCTGGTTGGCCGCATGCAGGGAGTCGAAGGTGCCGGCGTCGGTCCACCATCCCACCAGGCGGTCGCACTGGAGCGTGCCGGCCCGCAGGTAGTGATTGTTCACGTCGGTGATCTCCAGCTCGCCGCGAGCGGAGGGCTTCAGGTTGCGGATGATGGAGAACACGTTGGAATCGTAGAAGTAGACGCCCACCACCGCCAGATCGCTCCTCGGCTTCTTGGGCTTTTCCACGATGCGCACCACGCGCGAGCCGTCCACTTCGGCGACCCCGTAGCGCTGCGGATCGTGCACCTGCTTGAGCAGCAGGCGCGCCCCATTGCCCTGCTCGGCGAAGGCGCGCACGAACGGCGCGATCGGGTCCTCGAAGATGTTGTCTCCCAGGATCACGCACATCGGGTCGCGGCCGGCGAAGTTCTCTGCCAGGCCCAGGGCCTGCGCGATTCCCCCGGCCTCGTCCTGCACCTTGTAGGTGAAGCGGCACCCGAAGTCCTTGCCGGACCCGAGCAGCGTCACCACGTCGCCCATGTGCTCGACTCCGGTGACTACCAGGATCTCCTCGACCCCCGCCTCGGTGAGCTTGTGCGCGGGATGGAAGATCATCGGCTCCCGCCCGACCGGCAGCAGGTGCTTGTTGGTGACCTTCGTCAGCGGGAACAGGCGCGAGCCGGTGCCTCCCGCGAGGATGACGCCCTTCATGAGGTCCTTTCGCCGGCGTGACGCCGCGCGGCGCTTCTACCCAGAACGGCGCCCAAAGCCAAGGGAGACGCGCGGTCGGCGAGCGCGGCCACGCGCCTGCGAGAGCGTGGCCGCGGGTGCTCGCGCGCCGTCGGACAGGCGTGGATCGAACGCGGACCACCGCCGCCCTGCTCGTCGCGATCGCCTGGTGCGCCTGCGCGGCTACGATCTACGCGTTGCCGGTGCGCGCGGGTTACCGGCTGCGCGATCCCGACTCGGTCCTGTACGAGGCGCTGGCGAGCTCGCTCGCGCCTCGCCCGCCTTCCGACTGGGTGGCTCCGGAGTGGCCGCGGGGGCACCTCAGGGAAGGGGTATTCGTCGAGCACCCGGCGTGCTTCCTCTGGTTGCCGGCGCTCCTGGAACGGGCCGGCGCCTCGCGGGGCGCGCTCCTTGCGAACGTGTTGTACGTGCTCGCGTCGCTGCAGGTCCTCTTCCGGCTCACGCGCACCGTGGCGGGCCCCGCGGCTGCCTGGATCGCGGTCGGCTCGTACGCGCTCTCGCCCCTCGGAGTGCAGCAGTTGCTGCGGGCCAACCACGAGCCCGCGCTCGCGGCCGCGTTCCTGGGCGCCTTCGCCAGCCTGGAGGCACCGCCGCGACGCGCGCGGGGGGCGCTCTTCATCGCCTGCGCGGTGGCCGCTTGCGCTCTGAAAGGGGCGCTGGGCCTGCTCGTCCTGCCGGCCGCGCTCGCCTGGTGGATCGTGCGAAGCCGGCGCCGGCAGGACCTGTGGTGGCTGGCCGCCGCCGCGGCGGCCATCGCAGCCGGGACGACGATCTATGAATGGTGGTTCCGCGCCCGGACCGGCGTGCCGTTCCTCAGCGCGTACCTGTCGAGCCAGCTCTCCGGGATGGCGGAAGCGGAGCGCGCGATCGGCTGGTGGAAGGTCGCCATCCCCGCCTACTACGCGCTAAACTTGCTGTGGTTCGCGCTGCCCGGCATCCAGCTCTTCGCCGCTGGAATGCTTCGGACTTCTTGGAAGGACCGCACCGCTGCCCAGTGGCTGGCGCTGTCGGCGGGCGGCACCTGCGTCGTCTTGATCTCGCTCTTCAGCCGCCACGCAGCCCGGTACGTCTGTCCCGCGTATGCCCTCTGCCATGTCCCTGGCGCCGAGGAGGCATGCCGGCGCTGGCCGCGCCTGCGCAATTGGATCGAGCGGCGCACGGACGCGTTGCCCTATCTGGCGATGGCGACGCTGGTGGCCGTCGTGGCCGCGCGGGTCTGGCTGGATCCTCGCCTGTTCCGGTTCATCAGCCTGCCTTGAAGATCAGGCGCGCCAGAACGTGAACGCCGCGACCGCAGAGGCGAACAACGGTGGCGCGAGGCCGGCGGACCAGGTCGGCAGGCCGCCGGAAAGCGAGGCCGCGTGGACGATCACCGACACGGCCCACAGCGCCATGGAGAGGCCGATCCCCAGCGCGACGGCGCCCGCGAGCGGCAACCTACGCCTGCGCCGGGCACGCCAGAGGACGAGGCCAAGCCCGGCCAGCGCGGCCGGCAGCACCGTCACGGGGTGCACGGCTCGCTCCCAGAGGGCCAGTTCCCATTCGCGCACGGGCTGCCCCAGATGCGCGCGGCGGCCGGCCTGCTCGCGCAGCTGGCTCCAGGAGAGCTGCCGCGGCCGCCCGCTGCGCAGCTCGAGCGCGGCGGCGGTCTCGGGAAAGCGCTCCTCGAGCACGTCGGCGCGGATTTCCGCCACGATCCCGCCCGGCTCGGAGGAGAGCGCGTAGCGGGTCTCGACGGCATCGAGAAAGCGCCAGCGCCCCGGACCGGCGGGCTCCAGCCGGCGGGCGTCGATGCGGCGCGAGAGCCGGAACGGCGTGGCGATCTCCAGCACGGTCGCCGGTTCCCATCCGCCGTTGCGGCCCGGCCCGAGGTGGTAGATGCGCCCGTTCTCGCCGCGCAGCCAGCTCGCTCCGGCGTGGTAGGTCGCCCAGTCCCCCCAGCGGTTGAACCGCTTGACCTGGATCTCCTCCGCGCGCGCATCGGCCTGCACCACCACGCGCTCGCCCAGGAGGAACACCAGGCCCCCGAGCACGGCGGTGATCGCGGCGACCGGGGCCGCGAGCCGCCAGGGACGCACGCCCAGGGCGAACAGCGCGGTCAGCTCTCCCCGCCTGGCCAGCAAGGTGGCGAGCAGCGCCGCGGCGATGATCAGCGCCGCCGGCGCGAGCTGGTAGGCGACGACCGCCGCCTTGTTCCAGTACAGCTCCAGCGCGGCCTTCCCCCAGGCGCGCCCCCAGAAGCTGCCCGCGCGATCGGCGAAGTCGACCGTCAGGTACAGCAGCACCACGCCGCCCAGCGTGGCCGCGAAGAGCTGGAGGAACTGCCGCGCGAGGAGCCGGTCGAGCTGTCCGAACGGCCGCGCTCCGCCCGGGGAGCTCCGCCGCGGCGCGACGCGCGCCGGCGCGGGGACGGGCAGCTCCGCCCGCGCTTCGCTCACCTAGGCCTCCCCGGCGCCGATGTCGCGGCGCATCTGCGCGCCTTCGATGCGGATGCGACCCGCGGCCTCGTATGCCCGCGCACGCGCCTCCGCCGCTCCCGCGCCCAGGGCCACCACGGTCAGCAGGCGGCCGCCCGCGGTGACCACCTTCCCCTCCTTCGCCTTGGTGCCCGCGTGCAGGATCCAGAGGTCGTCGGACTGCTGCACTTCGCGCAGGCCGCCTACCTCGTCGCCTCCGCGCGGCGTGCCCGGGTAGCCCGAAGCCGCGAGCACGACGGCGACGGCGGTGCGGGGGTCCCAGGAGAGCTCCTGCGCCGAAAGCCCTCCCTGCGCGCTGGCGAGCAAGAGGGGCAGCAGATCGCCGCGCAGCCGGGGCAGGATGGCCTGCGCCTCCGGATCGCCCAACCGGCAGTTGAACTCCAGGACGCGCGGGCCCCGCGCCGTGAGCATCAGGCCCGCGTAGAGAGCGCCGCGAAACGGCGTGCCCCGCGCGGCCAGCTCGCGCACCGTCGGCTGCAGGACGGTGCGGACCACCTCGTCGATCAGGGCCGGCGTCGCGTCGCGGGGCGGGCTCACCGCGCCCATGCCTCCCGTGTTCGGACCCCGGTCGCCGTCTTCCAGCCGCTTGTGATCGCGGGCGGGAGCCAGCGGAAGCACCGTGGAGCCATCGGTGAGCGCGATGACGGACAGCTCGGGCCCTTCCAGCCGCTCCTCGACGAGCAGGCGCACCGGCTCGGTTCCTCCCGCCGCCGCCGTCCACAGCTCGTCGATCGCGCGCCTCGCCGAGGCGGCGTCGTCGCAGACGACCACGCCCTTGCCGGCCGCGAGGCCGTCCAGCTTCACCACGCACGCGCCGCGGACGTACGCCTTCGCCTTCTCCGCATCGTCGAAGACCGCGGCTTGCGGGGTGGGAACTCCGGCGCGGGCCATCACGTCCTTCGCGAACGCCTTGGACGACTCGATGCGCGCGGCCGCGGCGGTGGGACCGAAGCAGGGGACGCGTTCGTGCGCCAGGCGATCGGCCAGGCCTCCGGCGAGCGGCGCTTCGGGTCCGACCACCACCAGGTCCGGTCTTTCCCACAGCGCGGCAGCGGCGAGTGCCTCGGCGGACGCGGCGGCCGGAACGCAGCGCGCCTCCTGCGCGATCCCCGCGTTACCCGGAATGGCCACCACCTCGCGAGGCTCCGAGCCTGGGGCGCTCCGCAGCAGCGCGCGCACCAGGGCGTGCTCACGAGCACCCGATCCGATCACCGCAATCTTGAAGCCCATGCAGCCCGCTGCGCGAGGCCTCTATGCCCGCGCTCGAAAGCGTAGGGCCGCCCTATCGGCGGCCACTAGTGTCGGAAGTGTCTATCACCGGTGAAGACCATCGCGATGCCGTGCTTGTCCGCCGCCGCGATGACCTCCTGGTCGCGCACCGACCCGCCCGGCTGCGCGATGCAAGCAACCCCCGCCTCGGCCGCCGCTTCGACGCCGTCCGGAAAGGGAAAGAAGGCGTCGGACCCCAGCGCCGTGCCTTGCGCCTTGGAACCGGCTCGCTCCGCGGCGATGCGGACCGAGTCGACCCGATTCGTCTGTCCCATCCCGATCCCGACGGTGACGTCCCGGTGGGCGAGGACGATCGCATTCGACTTCACGTGCTTCACCACCAGCCAGGCGAACTGCAGCGCCTCGATCTCCTCGGGGCTCGGGGCGCGCCGGGTGACCACCTTCCAGCCGCGCGCCTCCGCGCCGTGGAGGTCGCGCGACTGTACCAGCAGGCCGCCGGGGATGCTGCGCAGCTCGCGCGGCTCGGGGCGCCACGACTCGCGCGGCTCGCCCAGCGAGGGCAGCTCGAGCAGACGCAGCGCCTTCTTGGCCTTGAGAGCTTCGAGCGCGCCGGGCTCGAACGAGGGCGCGATGACCGCCTCCAGGAACGTCTCCGCCAGCGCGGCGCCCGTCGCCGCGTCCACGGGATGCGTCAGCGCCACGATGCCGCCGAACGCGCTGACCGGATCCGCATCGCGAGCCGAGCGGTACGCATCGAGCACGGTGCCCGCCCGGGCGACGCCGCAGGGGTTCGTGTGCTTGACCACCACGGCGGCCGCCGGTCCCCCGCGGCCCCGCGCATGCTCCTTGACCGCCTCGAGCGCCGAGGCGCCGTCGAGCAGGTTGTTGAAGGACAGCTCCTTGCCCTGGATCTGCCGCGCGACGGCCAGGGTAGGCTCCGCGGGCGGCGGGACGGCTGCGTAGAACGCCGCCTGTTGGTGCGGGTTCTCGCCGTATCGGAGCGCCTGCTTCAGGCGGTACTCCGGCAGCGGCGGAGACTCGGCGAACGCGCTCGCCTCGTCCTTGTGCTCGAGGGCGAGCTGCTCCGACAGCCAGCCTGCGATGGCCGAGTCGTACGCCGCCGTATGCGCGAACGCGCGCGCTTGCAGCCGGCGGCGCGTGCTGACGTGCACCTCGCGCTTCTGCTGCAGCTCCGCGAGCACGGTGGCGTAGTCGGCGGGATCCACCACCACCGCCACGTGGGCGGCGTTCTTCGCCGCCGAGCGCAGCATCGAGGGTCCGCCGATGTCGATGTTCTCGATCACCTCGTCGAGCGGCAGCCCCTTCGCGACCGCCTCGCGGAACGGATAGAGGTTCACCACCACCAGATCGATGGGCAAGACGCCCTGCGCCTTCATGTCGGCCTGGTCGGAAGCCAGGTCTCGCCGCGCCAGGATCCCGCCGTGCACCTTGGGGTGCAGCGTCTTGACACGGCCTCCCAACATCTCTGGAGCGCCTGTGAAATCCTGTACTTGCGTGACCTTGACGCCTTCCTTGGCGAGCAGGGCCGCCGTGCCGCCAGTGGAGAGCAGCTCGATCCCCAGCCCCGCGAGCCCGCGGGCGAGCTCGACGATCCCGGACTTGTCGGAGACGGAGAGCAGTGCGCGGGTCACGGCCATGCGCGGCTCCATACCACAGCCGCCACCGATCGGCGGCGGTGCGCGATCGGTTCCTCGCACCTTCTCGTGCGGCATTCAGGCGCGGAGGCCCCCACGGAGCCGCGGTTACAGATCCAGCTAGATGACCGCGAACGCCCTCACACGCAAGCCGTTGCTCTTCCTGGTGGTCGCGGCGGCCGCGGTGGCACTCGAGCGTGCGCTGTTGGCCACGCGCGGATTCGCGGTCCACGCCGTGACTTTCTCGTCCGCGGTCATCTTCGACGTGGTGGTCGGACTTCCCCTCGCATGGTGGCTCCTGGTGGTCCGCGGCGATCTTCCGGATCGCCTGCGCGGCGCGCTCGGCGGAAGCGCGGTGGCCCGAATCGTCGCCAACGAGCTGGCGATGCTCGGGTTGGCCTTCTTCTCCTGGCGTTCCCGGCCAGAGCCGGGGACGCTCTCGGTGCACCGCCGCAGCGCATGGACGGCGGTGTGCATGGCCGTCCTGCTCGTCTCGGTGCCGGAGGCGGCCGGTCTGCACTTGCTGATCGCCCGCTGGTCCCCGTCCGCGGCCTGGGCGGCGAGCGCGCTCGGGATCTACGGCGTTGCGTGGCTGCTCGGGGATCTGCGGGCGCTGCAGCTGCGCGGCGTCACCGTCTCGGGCGGCCTGCTCCGCATCCGCATCGGCGTGCGCCGCGAGGCCGACGTGCCGCTGTCGTCGATCTCCGCCATCGAGCAAGGAGCGGCGCCCGGCGCCGAGCGGCTGGCGGTGCTCGGCGCGCCCACGCTGACGCTGCGGCTCCGCGAACCGGTGGAAGTGCGTTCGCTGTTCGGGAAGGCGCGGCGCGCGACGGCGCTCGCGCTGCAGATCGACGATCCGGCGGCGTTTCGCGCCCTGCTCGCGCGCTGAAGCATCGAGCCGCCCCATGGGCGGCCGCTACTCGTCGTCGTCGTCCGGCGGCGGGATCTTGCGCGGGCCGTCGTCGGCGATGACGCGGAGCTTGATCAGCCCGCGCGTTTCCAGCTGGCGCACGCGCTCGCGGGTGAGGTTCATGATCACCCCGACCTCCTCGAGCGTGATGCCGCCGCGGTCGGCGACGTCGAGCGCGCAGGTATCGGCCAGCTCCCACAGCTCCTTGTCGGGGAAGTTCATCTTCACCGACCCGGTGCGCGGGTTGACGTCGACGTAGAGGTTGTACTTGCAGGAGACGTACGGGCACGGGCGCGGCCCGGTCCCGCAGTCGGCGCGCGACTTGGGCCGGCTGGCCTCGATCTCGGCCATCAGCGTTTGCAGCTCGGGGTCCACTCCCCCCGCCGCCATCTGCTGGCGGAACTGGCGCGCCATCTCCTTGCGGCTCATGGTGCGCGCGCGCTGGCGAGGCCGCTCGGCCTCCATCGGCTCCTGTAGATCGGGGGTGACGTCGTTGCGCTTCGGCTCGCTCATCGGTCGCCCTTTCCGGTCTCTTCTGCGGTGATCTGCGAAACGGTGCGTTCCATGTCCTTGATGAACTGGTGCGCCTTGTGCCGGCCGTCGTTGAGCATCCGCTCCAGCTCGCGGCGGCGCGAGGCCTTGAGGTCGCCCTTCTCTTCGATCGCCTTGTCGAGCGCGGCGAAGAGGTCGTCGAGCGCGCGCTCGACGCCGTCCAGCTGGCCGCGGAAGAAGACGAAGGAGTGCCGGATCTCCTCGAGGGTCATGCCCTCGTCCATCAGCGACTTGATCAGGCTGATGCGGCGGACGGCCGTGGCGGGATAGAGGCCGCGCGATCCGCGGTGCTTGCCCTTCTCCCCGACCCGGCGGCTGCGCGGCAGGAGCCCCAGCTGCACGTACTTGCGGAAGGTCGCCTGGGCGAGCTTCACTCCGCGAGGCGCGAAGAAGTCGACGATCTGCGCCGCGGACACGCCGTGCGGATTCGTCGTCTCCAACCGCTCGAACTCGTCTGCTTCGCGCGCCACTCGGGCCCCTCCCGGTGGATCGAAACGACGCCAGTCAGTGGCGTCGCGTGAGTGCATTCACGCAAGTATCGTATCTTGAGTAGCGTGTCAACAGGCCGACTCTCTCTCAAACGTGAGGGAGAAAGCGCTTCTGTGCGGCCCGCGGCGCTCGCGCTACGCGCGCGTGGTGCGCTGTGGTCACTCCCTTTTGCACAGCCCGGCGCACACGCGCGCACGATCGATCTCACTGGGAAAAACTGATCACCGCGGGAGGCGCGGAGAGCGCGGAGAAATCGGTTCGTCAAAAAAGAATCTCCGCGTCTTCCGCGCCTCCGCGGTGATCTTTTTGCGCTTTTACTGATTCAGATCGAAGTCCAGGCGGCCCGTCGAACGCGGGTGCATGTGCACGTCCGCGTCGCGCCACTTCGACAGCCGGGGGCTGCCGACGCGCACCGCGTGCTGGCCCGCGGCCAGCTCGAGCGTCAGCGGCGTCCTGCCGCGCAATGCCCCGTCGACGTACACCTCCGCACCCGCGGGGTGACTGAAGATGCGCAGCTCGCCGCTCGAGGCGTGGAACCCCGCGGCACGGTTGCGCGAGGCGAGGGCGGCGCGGGAGCTCTCGACGATCCACGCCGCCGGCAGCGAGAGCGCGAGCAACGCTCCGAGGGCGGCGACGATCTTCAGCGCGCGGCGCCGCGGCGGGGCCAGCTCGGCAAAGAGCGGCTGCGCTGCCGCTCCATTGCCCTCGGGGGACACCGCTGCGAGCGGCACGCCGGCGGGCGGCGCTTCGGTGCGCACGGCGGGCGCGGCGCCGGGAGTCGCGCGCCGGTGGTGGAGCGCTTCCGGGGCTGCCCGGTGCAGCCACTCCGAGAGCGCGCCGTCCGGATCGGGCGGCGTGGGGCAGACCCTCACCAGCGCGGCGCCGAGATCGGCGGCGGTCTGGTAGCGCTGGCGGGGCTTCGCCGCGGTGGCCTTGTCGAGCACCTTGCGCAGCCCGTGGCCGCAGCGGACGTCGGCCGCCTCCGCGACGACGCGGCCCAGGGAGAAGACGTCCGCCTGTGGCCCGACCTGCTCGCCTCTGGCCTGCTCCGGCGCCATGTAGCCCAGCTTTCCTTTGGCACCGGCCTCGGGATCGGTCACTTCCGCGGTGCCACGAGCTCGAGCGACGCCGAAGTCGCCCAGGTACACGCCTCCGCTCCGCGAGAGCAGCACGTTGTCCGGGGAGATGTCGCGATGGACCAGACGCAGCGGCTGGCCGTCGCGATCGCAGGCGTGATGGGCGGCGTGCACCGCTCGCGCGACCTGGGCGCCGACGTGCGCCGCCAGCGCCTCGGGCAAGAGCACGTTCCGCCGGCGCGCGAGCTTCAGGGCGCTGCGCAGCGAGCAGCCGTCGACGAACTCCAGGACGAAGATGGGGCCGTGCGTCTCGGATTCGAGGTAGTCGACCGCGGCGACGATCCCGGGGTGGTGCAGGAGCCCGACCACCCTCGCTTCGTCCGCCAGCATGCACGCGATGCGCTGGTCGCCCCGCCGCTCCGGCGCCAGCATCTTGATCACCACCCGCCGCCGGAAGGCGCCGGCCCCTTGCAGCTCGGCCAGCCAGACCTCTCCCATGCCTCCCAGGCCGAGCCGCTCGATGAGCTCGTAGCGCCCGCCGATCCGATCGCCCTGTCCAAGCTCGGACATCGGCCTCCCAGCCGTTGACACGCCCTCCTACGTACTTACTGTACCCGCCGCAGCGCGGCAAAAGCCGCTAAGGATTTCGCGCCCTTCTGGGCGCCGGGAGAGGAAACACGTGAAGAAGACCATCGGCATCGACCTGGGCACGACCAACTCCGTGGTCGCCATCATGGAAGGCCGCGACCCCAAGGTGATCGAGAACGAGGAGGGCAGCCGCATCACGCCTTCCGTGGTCGGGTTCACCAAGGAGGGCGAGGTCGTCGTCGGCCAGGTGGCGCGGCGCCAGGCCATCACCAACCCCGAGAACACGGTCTACTCGATCAAGCGGTTCATGGGACGCAAGTTCGACGAGACGGCCGACGAGCGCCGCCGCGTCCCCTACAAGGTGGTGAAGGCCCCCAACGGCGACGCTGCCGTGGACATCCAGGGCAAGCTGCACAGCCCGCCCGAAATCAGCGCCAAGATCCTGCAGAAGCTGAAGCGGGCCGCCGAGAACTACCTGGGCGACACGGTGACCGAGGCGGTCATCACCGTCCCCGCGTACTTCAACGACGCCCAGCGCCAGGCCACCAAGGACGCGGGCCGCATCGCGGGCCTCGAGGTGAAGCGCATCGTCAACGAGCCCACCGCGGCCGCGCTCGCCTATGGCCTGGACAAGAAGAAGGACGAGGTCATCGCCGTGTTCGACTACGGCGGCGGCACCTTCGACATCTCCATCCTCGAGGTGGGCGAGAACGTGGTCGAGGTGGTGGCCACCAACGGCGACACGCACCTGGGCGGAGACGACCAGGACCAGCGGATCATGGAGTGGCTGATCCAGGAGTTCAAGAAGGACACGGGCCTCGACGTCTCCAAGGACAAGATGGTCCTGCAGCGGCTGAAGGAGGCTGCCGAGAAGGCCAAGATCGAGCTGTCGGCCACCATGGAGACGGAGATCAACCTGCCCTTCCTCACCGCCGATCAGACCGGGCCCAAGCACCTGGTGAAGAAGCTGTCGCGCGCGAAGTTCGAGCAGATGTGCGACGACCTCTTCCAGCGCGCCATCGAGCCGACCAAGAAGTGCCTGGCCGACTCCAAGAAGAGCCCCAAGGAGATCGACGAGGTGGTGCTGGTCGGCGGGTCGACCCGCGTGCCGAAGATCCAGCAGGTCGTCAAGGAGTTCTTCGGCAAGGAGCCCAACCGGTCGGTGAACCCCGACGAGGTGGTGGCGATCGGCGCGGCGGTGCAGG
>WNFL01313732.1_pt3 | contig 29215 bp, 36 predicted proteins | sample 5400361 | NCBI WGS metagenome assembly WNFL01 (sample SAMN13153351, study PRJNA577476) | soil metagenome | isolation source: 40 cm soil on Douglas fir-dominated hillslope | place: USA:California | collected 2013-09-17
TCCTTGAGCTCTCGAATCCCCCTTGAATCGGACGATACTCCAGATATCCTTCCTCTTCAAAAGTTCTGGTTGAATAAACGCCATTTGACTAACGCGAACCCAAACCCTCATGTTCCACGGTACAACCAGTTCCGCGAATGGAGGCTACAGGACAAGCTAAAGACTTCACACGGAGCTCTCGTCGTCTGTCTCAATCTCGATGTCGACCCTCCCGACGTCGTGAAGACGCAACCGTGCGCTGTGTTGGAGTGCTGGATCGATCCACGAACCATGGTAGCCAACAAAGCGCTAGAGGCCATTGGCCGCAACTTGCATCAACAATTTGTGACTCTCTGTCCACGGATCAAGTATAAGCCTTTCCTTGATCCATCACTTGAGGAGACCAAAAAGTTTTGTCAAAACCTTCGACGAAGTGCCAAGGACGAGCGCATTCTCTTCTACTACAATGGCCACGGAGTACCGAAGCCAACAGCGTCGGGGGAGCTCTCGGTGTTCAATCGAAATTATTCACAGTATATCCCAGTCTCCTTGTATGAGGTGATGGGATGGCTCGGTAGTCCTGTCATTTATATCTGGGATTGTTCCTCTGCTGGTCACCTCCTCAATAACCTCCAAAAGTTTGCTTTGAAGCGAGACGTCGATGCAAATACCCTCCACGGCGGCAACGTCGACGGAAGCCCTCCCCACTCACAATCAATCCAGCTTGCAGCATGTCTTGCGCATGAGACCCTTCCTATGGCTCCCGATCTCCCCGTTTTTCTACCTGCACAACAAACCACCCGTTGGTGTCACCCTCGCTATGTGTCAAGAAATGCCAGGAGATTTGAAGGACAGGCGTACTCCTCTTGGTGAACTCAATTGGATCTTCACTGCGGTGACGGATACTATCGCGTGGACCACCTTCCCCCGTGATGTGTTTCAGCGCCTATACCGCCAGGATCTTTTGCTTGCTGCCCTCTTCCGCAATTTCCTCCTCGCTGAGAGAATCATGCGAAACTATCATTGCACCCCCCATACAATCCCCCCTCTCCCCTCTACGGCGACTCACCTCCTCTGGGCTGCTTGGGATCGTGCTGTAGAGGAAGCACTCAAACAACTCCCTGATCTCGTGCGTTCGGCACGGCCACCTGAGCCTGAGACAATTCAACTATTGCACGGCCATACCTTCGTCCCAGAACCGTATAAATATGACTACAAAGCCAGTAGCTTCTTTGTTGATCAGTTAACAGCATTCGAACTATGGATCTCTCGAGGAGGGGGCTCGTTGACCAAGCCAGGCCCTCGAGCAATGCCCCCGATTGAACCGCCTCCATCTCTAGATACTACTTCAATTCCAGAATCTACACCCGCCCTTGTTCCTCGCAAACCACCTGACCAACTTCCTATCCTCCTCCAAGTTCTCCTCTCGCAGCACCACCGTACCCGAGCACTTCTACTTCTTTGCTCCTTCGTTGATCTCGGACCTTGGGCGGTCCATCTTGTCCTTGAGATTGGTATGAATCCATATGTCCTTAAACTTCTGCTCTCTCCACAAGCAGAGCTGAAGCCTTTGCTCATCTACATTTGGTCCCGCCTCATCGCCTACGATCAATCATGCCAAGCCGATTTGATGCGAGAGAATAACTTTGCATATTTCATGCACGTTCTCGACCCCTCACGCGATGTGCACTTGGCGAACAGTTTCGAACATCGAGCAATGTGCGCTAGCATCATCGCTGGTGTGTGTAGGGATAATCCGTCCGGCAAGGCAGCAGTCTTGAACCACGGCATGCTAGAGCTATGTAGCTACTACTTGAACGTTCAAGACTTCTTATTGAAACAGTGGGCATTGCTATGTATCGCTCAGCTATGGGATGGAAACGATGCGACGAGCGACGTAGCAAGAGCAATGGCTGTACAACAGGAGACATACAGGAAGCTTGCGACGATGGTTGAAGAAGACGACTCGCCTGAAGTCAGATCAGCGGCCCTCTACGCTTTGAGCACTTTTTTGGGGGCAAGCGGATCCTCAAAGCCGGGAATACGAGGGGGTGGTGGCACTGGAAGCCTGGTCACTTCGGATGAAGGCGATCACTTTACTTTGGAGTTGGCATGTGCTGTTGGCGCTGCTAAACATGCCCAGGTAAATACATTATCTTATCTGCAACTTACATGACTGATCCAACCGCGTTCTAGTTTGACGCCAGCCCTGCGGTCAGAAAGGAGTTTATTGTGCTTCTAAGCTGCGTGGTCCAAGAGTGGAAGGGTTACTTCGTCGTAGCCGCATGGATATACTGGGAGGAAGAACGACGAGCTGCCGCTATCAAAGCATCTACCGGGAAAGTCCCGGAAAATGTCCTCGAGCAAGCGATGCAAGAATGGGAGAATAGCATCCGGCCCAATGATCTTGGCACGCGACAACAACACAAGAACTACCTCAACACTGTATTCTTCCTATTGACCAGTCTCTACGAACTCGCTCTGGATCCTCATGCGGAGGTTGCTGCAATGGCTACGACAATCGTGGACTATATCATGGCAATGCTCTTGGAATCGCCCTTTGCCAAAATTCATAAGTCCACAGTTAGAGCCTCCCCTCTCCTCTCCCAACAGCAGCGAGAGCGAGCACGGAAGGTTTCGACAACCAGCGTTCTCTCACGTCAGTCCTCGGCTTCCAACTTATCCTCTGTGGCAGCACCTGCGTCCTCAAGGCCGGTCGCACAGAGATCGGATAGCGCAAATCAGGTTTCAACACGGAGTTCCCTCACTGATACCCTAAAGCGGACTTCTTCCTTCGCCAGCACGATCAAGAGTCTCGCCTCATACGCTAGTCTTGGGCACGCCGCTCAGCCAGAGACTGCATTCATTCCTCCTAGTCCTGCAGGGAGTAGTGTGGGTGATGGTGAACGAATAAATTCAAGGCCCCCCTCGCCAGCCTTCAACCTTTCGACTTACATCCCGCCGTACTCTCAATACCCTCCACTAGAAATCGAATCGTCTGAGTCTGCCTCATCTCGAGCTCCGTCCCCTCCCTCGTCCACAATATCCTCAATTCGATCTTTGTCGCTCCATTCTTTACGCTCTGCATCTCCCAGTCCAAATGCGAATGGAAAGGTCCACGGTCAACAACCAACGAATCCACTATCTACTGCGTTCTCGCCTGGTGATATTGTCTGTGCTCTTATTGGCCAGGATCTCTTGCAGTTCCATCAACGAAAGACTCGAGGGGAATCACACACCCCATCTAGAGCTAGAGGCCGTGACTCTCAAAGGGGCGCCTTGTGCGACCAGATCGATTTGCGCAAGATGGAGGCAGTCCAGGCGGCCTTCAACCTTGATCTCGCGAGTGGATTGGCGGATGTCTTGCCTCTCAAGAGCAGGTTCTACGACTGGTGCCTCGAATATTATAAAGAGGCACAGATGCGAGTACGTGTACCAGACTGCCGTTAGGATGACGTCTATTAACGGACTTTGATAGCATTCCGATGATGATGAGCCTGGAAGTCTCCCCTATGCTAGACTCATGTGGCTAAAGCAGCGGAACGACCACATTGCATCCGCCGCTTTGGCGCAGGCGCAGCATGCTCGTAAGTTTGGCAGCGCTATCGAGTATTTTTCATTCACGTGATATTTCAAGCCCTATGTGAATGGGATCGTTCCATATACTCGTTCAAACTGCCCACCCCTTCTATGAAGATGGTCTTTCACCAGTATGACCCGCATTTGGCAATGTGTGACGAAGGGTCTACCATCCGGTTAGTTAATTTCCCAGCCTGTTCCTGCTGCTGATTACACGATTGCCACTTAGTATTTGGGATTGGCGCCGTCGAGCAATAGTCGCCGCTTTCAATAACGGAAACGCGAAGGGAACCAGTATAACCGCTCTCTCATTCGTCAACGAAGATACTGGTGGTCTCCTATTGGCCGGTTCCGCAGACGGGATGGTTCGACTATACCGCAATTACGACCCAGTATACGGGGACGGGAAGCTCGAATTAGTCTCAGCCTGGAGGGCATTAAGCACCATGACGAAGGTTACTCGAAGAGCTGGTTTGGTTGCTGACTGGAATCAAAACCTGGCGCGCCTACTGGTAGGAGGTGACTCCGACAACATCAATTGCTGGGATGCAGTCCGCGAATGCGCGGTATTCGTCAGTATACCACCCCACAATGTACTATTAGGCACTCATTCACTTTACAGGAGGCCAGTACGAATGCGTCCAGTCCAGTGACGTCCATTGTGAGCAATTATGAGAATCATGGCCGAACATTTGTCGCTGGCTTTGGAAGTGGAACCATCAAGGTCTTTGACACAAGGGCCAAGCACCCTGATTCTGTTATATTGCGAAATTGTCGGGAACATCGTTCCTGGATTGTTAACGTGTGCTCCCAGACCGGTGGAACAAACGAGCTGATGTCTGGAAGGTATCTCACCTACATTTATAGCTACTTGATCGTACTAATGAGCCTCAGCGTTGACGGTCACATTCAACTATGGGATCTCCGAGCTCCGAGCATTGCAGTTGAACGATGGGACATATTCCCGGAAGGGTTGGCACATTTTGATGTCCACCAAAGAACCAATGTGTTCGCAGCGTATGGCCTGTTCCGTTTCTCTCCGTTTCTTTTGCTGAGTGAATGTTCAGGACTTCATCAACGGCAAAGGTTTGGCGAACCCAGACAGTATCATTGTATTCTGTCCCTTACCTACATGCGGAGAAGTACCCGTATCGTTACCCTCTCTTACAGCCTCCGACCAAGTCTACCCGCTTGTCCCGCATTTCGGTCCCATCCGGTCTCCAATCTCCTTCCAGGGCATTCCCTTCTGCATTCTACGCAACTCAGTCGTCCTTTATCTTCCATCCGAATGAGATGCTTTACGGCTTGGGCCTCGCAGATGGAACCGTCAAGCTCATGGGGTGCAAACTTGGCCTTCGGTCAGATGGAACTAACGGCGTCACAGGGACCACTCTGAATGGCGTTGGGTTACTAGAGAAGAGTTCCTATCTCGACGATCTGATCTGAATCCCTCACGTTTGATCTCCATTAAATCCGAGTTCTGGTTCTCCAGTCCTGCGAATTATCCCCTCATATGATTTCTTTGTACGGACTTACCTGTATATTCTCTCATGCTCATATATTGTCCATGTTACAAATGAGGCATACATGATAACACGGAAATGACATACGAATTACACACTCTAGCATGTTGTGAGGCCAGTTGTATGGAGCAAACTAGGATAATAGGGTCTTCTCGTCTCTTCTCCGAGTGTTTATCTAGCCGCCCTCTACCTTGTTCCCTTCCATGCCGAAGCAATTTATCTCCATGCCCATGGTGTACATAATCGTCGGGCTTTATCGTACTATCCATGATACCAACATTCGGGTCCCCGTTTGGGTGAGGGCTGATGCTCCCTATTCGATGAAACCGTTCATAGCAGTTGCAGGACAAGCTCCGACATGGATTGACACGCGGACTCGTGGTTGCATCAATATACGTATATCATTTGCTCCATTTTCTCCATTGTGCATCCCCTTATTCGATTGCTTAAGGCCGTATTGAGTTTCCATATCCAACGAGCCGTGATTTCCTTGTTCCTTTCAAAGTACGCCCCTCGCTCGTTCGCCTTTGTCCGAGTCTCACTCGCTTTTAGGTCACCCATGTTGACAAACGCACTCTATGTACCATACGTCACCCAATATTTCAGCGTGACGACATGGGCCACCCTCGTATCCCTTTCATCTCAAATGGGAGCCATCGTCGAGTTCTTCCTTTCCAAGAATATCCGCATTGCAAGGGACCGTGCCTGGTATTTAGCAATCACATCGCGAGGTAAAAGCAGAGACTTCTGGGGCCCATACGTCGAGGAGTGGCAGAAGCCACCCAAGTTCAACGAGATAAGCGGGCTTGAGAGGATCTTTGGAAAGTGGTGGGCAAGGCTCCTATTCCGTCGCTGTGAGGCCCGCCTACGGTTTGGTTAGTTGCGACCTAACGAATCCAACCATGGCATAGTTATCTTGTTTCCCCTTAACCTTTATCCCTTCGTGGGACAAGTAATCTCAGCATACCTCCGGGCTTATGGGACTTCAAGATATCTCCACAAGAAGGTGAGCAATTCCGCGTTTCCCTGTAACAGACAATTGTCAAGCTGCCTGTAGTACTTTACATTGAAAGGTATGGAGAATCATCAACAAGCCACCTATATGGCAGAGAAATCTTTGGACTACAGAAGTACTAGTGTTACTCCTATTTTTTTTATTGGCTGATACTCAACTCAGTGTTTGGATTCGCGGCTGCGTTACTGGAGACATTCCCCGTAGTTGGGATACTATTCAGGTGCGCAATTCTACAGACCCAGTTGATCACCTTCCTGACCACCTTCAGCGTTTCGAACCAGGTCGGCGCTGCCATGTGGGCCTATGGTAAGCTTTCAACACCTCACGATCACACAGGTATCTCACGCAAACTAACCAGATCTGGAGAAACGTCAAGAAAGATTCCGCTCTGGCGAATTGAAGCCGCTCCCCCCACGCATTATACTGGTTGATGGCAATCCTAAAGAAGGGCGCCCGGCAGGAACCGGTCTACTCAGCACACCCAAAGGGGTGCAAGCCCTTCCTGACCATGATGTAATAGGCGCTTGGAAGGACTAGCACCGATTCTGCGACGCCTGGGAGATCACGAGCACAGACTCAATGTACAATAGAGCGCCGCCTCCAGTGATGACTCCGCTCTTGGACTCCCCCACGACTATCCCCTTGCTAGACTCCCGTCACAGGTCTTAGCGTTACTCCAGAAAGCACCTATACTTCCTTCCTCTAGGATATCTCCGGTAGATCAACACTCCGTGAGGTCGTACGCATATCCAGACGAGCAAAGCCATGAGCGATTCCATAGTGAGATTCCAGAAAGCTCTTCGTACCTCCAAAAATATCATAGTCGTTGCCGGTGCTGGTTTGTCTGCCGCATCGGGTACGTTGATTGACCTTCAATTTGGCGTCTCCAAGTCACAATCAGCTTGATAATCACAGGAATTCCCACGTTTCGTGGTGCTGGTGGTATATGGAGAACCCTGGACGCGATGAGCCTTGCGACTCCCGAGGCGTTCTCTCGCGATCCGTCGCTGGGGTGGCAATTTTACCATTACAGACGAGAAGCGTGCGCGATCGTCTCGGAAATGATACTAAGAATATACTAATTGTTAATTACTTTTTACAGGGCCCTCAAAGCACAACCGAACGCCGCCCACATCGCTCTTGCATCTCTGTCGATACCAAACGTGCTCAAACGAATAGCACCACAGGCAGAATCTTACCACTTAATTACCCAAAACGTTGATGGTCTTTCTGTGCGTGCTCACAAGGCACTTTCTGACCGCCTCGCAGCTGAGGAACAAGGCACTTCGGATGCGCCACAGAAGGCGGGAGACGATCTTCCGCCATCGAACCCAACTTACATCATCGAGATGCATGGCCGCATTCACGATGTAACCTGCACAGTCTGTGACGCCCGAGTGGCAAACTTCGACTCTCCTATTTGCCCAGGGCTCGGTGAAGCAGACAAAGCTCTGGACGATGTCACGGCCGCAGGCAGCCGCCCTTCAGACATTCCTATAGGTGATTTGCCAAAGTGCACCAACTGCAGGGCCCTCGCACGACCTGGTGTCGTTTGGTTCGGAGAACAGCCACTGTACCTGGACGAAATTGATGCACTCGTTGCCAGCGCAGATATGTGCCTCGTAATCGGAACATCGTCTACAGTATGATTGTTGGACGCCTCATTGGTACCCAGCTCACAACGGTATTTCACAGGTGTATCCGGCAGCGAGTTATGCCAGCGAAGTCCAAGCCGAAGGTGGCCTTGTCGCCGTTTTTAATTTAGAGAGAAACCAAGGTGATAGCAATGCGGATTTCCTCTTCCTTGGCCCTTGCGAGGTTGAGCTTCCTCGCGTTCTGGGATTGGCCCCTTGAGAGTGTCGGGCCCAGGAAGCATCGTTTATCACAAGATTGTAAATGTGAGAGAATTGCGACAATGGATTGTGAGGTACTCGAGTGCAATGAGCTCAGCCAAGGGTATCACTCTAATCTCCCTGTTCGTATGTAAGCAGTCTCTGGATTTGCCTGTGGAATGATTCAATCAGCATCCGAATAAGACATGTTGTGTCCTCCCTATGCCCAGAGATGCCTCACCTGTCTCGCATGGCCTCCTGCCACCTCTGCCACCGTGCAATTTCGTGGACTTGGAAGCCATATATCCTAGGGCGGTAACGTTCTGCGTTGAGAGCCGCGGTCGCTGTACTCTGTCCTTCCTCTCCTACCCCACCTACAGCGTTTTCTTCGGATTGGCGATCCCGTCGAGGACGACGGTTACTATCCGCTGCTATTAGCGACGGTCCATGTTCAGGCACGGTCTGTGAACGGGTTGACAAAGCTTTGAGTAATCGAGCAGAAGCAAGTCGAAGAGGGGGCACGTACCTTCGCTGGTAACAAACCAGGGAAGACGAGATACATCATGTGTGGAAAGGAAGTTCCGAAGAAAGCTCCGTCAACGCTTCCATGCCGTGTCGATTTGGGGGAGTAGATATCTTCGCACCGACCGCAGTACAACTTGACCGATTTCTCGTATGGAATATCTGTGAGTCCTACAGGTAGTAGTGGGTGTTGGTGACAGAGTACACGGGGGCATCGACCAAAATCTGCCCGCTTGAATTTCTCGAGCTGCGAGTGCATGATCCCGATAGTCAGCTCCGGTACATGATAATTGTATAGAAGTACCAACCATCTTATTCAGACCTCTCGTAGTGATGATCCACCTCGCGTGGATTAGGCCGTACAGGAAGCGGGCGGCAAGTTCGACACCTCCCCTATGCTCTTCCTCCATATCGTCATCAGCTGAACGATATGGTGGAATATCAGCAGGTTTAGTTTCTATTGTGAATTTATATGCGCACCGAGGTTATCAGTGATAAGATCGAGTGCCGCAGTGTAATGCTGAACCTCAGCATTAAGGCCTGTCAGGTTGAAGCGATCGAGAATGTAATCCTCCTCGACCTGGCAGAAGTACTCGTTGCCTTTGTTTGAGAGAAACCATGATATCCACTAAAACGCGTGCCGGCGTGAGCGCGGGGGAGCGTGGCCGAGACGGGTGACTCACAGAGCTGTGGAAAGCTTGTCAGGACAATCACGACTTGCAATGGCCGTTGTTGCTTACTTGGAGTAATCCGAATCCGAACCGGTGGAGTATTCGTCCCGTCTGATCATCCGCGGAATTGTGGTTAAGGTCCAAAGCCAATTTGCAACTTGCCTCCTTCCTGTGCATTGCGGGGCAAGACAAGTAGACGGTCGTTGGTATCCTAAGTGCATGGATTAGCGATGGTGTGGTGCATATATCATCCATCGCACACCGTCCACATCGTCCTTTAACCCGCGAAGGAACCCCCCGAACGACTGGGACTGGCAGCCTTTCAATTTGCCCATTAGGAATGGGGGTTTGGGGATTGGCCAATCACTCCTGGATGCCTTCGGACGCCTTTAACGGCTACCAGCAATAGGACGCATGGAACCCGGGCTTTGTTCTGGATGCCCCTCATTCTACTGTGCGAACGTATCATTCCACCTGAGCGTTCTCAGCGTGCATGTCTCACCCACGCCTCTACTGATTGTCTCCGCCGTCAAGACGACAAGAATAGCTAGTCACAACTCCTCCGTAAATTCGAAAGTACCAACGACCTTGAATGCTCTCGAGGCAGGTTTGGCACCCTTAGTTGCTCCCATAGCCCCAAGTTGGTCCAACAACGGGAGACGTGATGGGCTAGCTGGGTAGTAAATGGGTTTCCTACCGGTGATTTCCTTGAATTGGATACAGATTTCACACAATTCGTCAACAATCTCTTTCCAATCCTCGTTCACACTGACCCGTCGTTGGTGCGCATCGCTTTGGGACGACTCTTTCCAACGCAGTTCAGCTGCGCGTTGCCATACTCCTAACACCAATGAGTTGGTGTACTGGTTACTGGTTGTGGAACTCCGTGTCATTTCTGGCAGCTCGTCCGCGTTTTGTTGGGGTTTCGAGGTAACCCAACCTTTCCGATATATCGCGATAATCTTCTACAAGGTTCAAGTCCGTTCCCCACCCCGGATGGGCCGTTCGTACGTCAACGCCACATCCCTCGTCCCAAGCCTTTCCGCTTATGACCAGAAATCAGAATTCATTCCTTTGCAGCAGGCAACTTATACCGAAATCACAATCCAAATATATCGTCGTTGTTCGTCACCGATTTTTGTCTGAAAGCGGTGAATAATGACATCGCCACCGCCCGCCACTACCCATTTTCAAGGCACAGACTCATTCAGTCTGGACGTCGGACAGCGAAAAGAAGCTTATTTGCCAATGACCGTCAATCCTCCTTCCCATAGATACAGGTGCCGCCCGACGGGGACCAGGAGAAGGTGATCGGCGAGTTCATTCTCAGATCGCCACGCCTCTGACGTTGGGCTGTCCAATTGTATACTAAAATAGAAACTATGGGCAATACTCCATGGTACCTGGGAAGATCAATCTAAGCGACATCTCTCCCTCTTCTTCCCCCCGCGCCAATTTCGCCGTACTCTGGTTTCATCTTTTCATTTTCTCGGCCCCAACTGTTCTCTTTCTCCATCTCTCATCTGTTTCACTTGCACATCCTACCTGATTCCCACCACGCTGGCCGCTCACGACCTTGGCCTTGCAGTTTACGATTTCTTGAAACGACCGCACCGGCGGGCGTGATGTGGGATACTTACTGGGACGCCACTTCACAACAAAACTATACGAAATTGGGTAGTGGAGCTGAGCTGGTGGTATCGCAACAATTCCAGTCGGAGGGGCAGCTCGTAGGAATATTGGTATGTCCGTCGACGCCGCCAGGTGGTGTGATCTCTCAAAACAAACATTAGGCAATCTCCATTGCTGCAACCATCTCCTTTTCGGCTGTGGCAATTCTACTCCTCTCGATGGCAGTAAGTCTCCAGTGTACCAGGAACATCCGAACACTGAGAAATTCCGTAATAGACAGCGGCGTGGTTGCACAGAGGGAAAGAGGCATCACCAGCTTCCAAATGGATCAAGTCTCCTATAGGCGTTTATTTTCTCTCGCTCCTTGCTGCCAACGTACTCTCTTCAGTTGGCTATGTAATGTCTCTCAAGTGGGCCCATGATGGCGCTGTTCGATCAGGACCGTTCTGCACCGCACAAGCTGCCATCAAGCAACTCGGCAATTTGTCATCAGCGCTGTGGGCCATTGTGATAGCCATACATGTGTTCATTACTATCTTTTGGGAGAGGAAGTGTCGGCGCTTTGTGGCTCCCGCGGTTGCTATCGCCGTCTGGGTCCTCGTATTCCTCATGATCACGGCCGTCAGCCTGGTGGGCATCGCCAACGACGGGATGGGACCTTGGTGGGGCGTAGAGCCATTTTGGTGTGGTATCACCGCGAACTACTGGGTCGAAGGATTCCTTGTAGAGTATCTACCGGTGCGTATTGCGTCTCCTTGTGTTGTCCACTATTGACATCCAGGCAGATGGGTATTGCAGTGATACTCACCCTGGTTCTCTATGTCCTGATCTGGCTCCGTATCAGAGGGAACATTCATGTGGGCAATCGGTGGTATCCCACCTTTACCATACGACACCGTGAGCGTGCTGCCCGGACGTCGAGCATGGCCAATCAGGTGCTATGGCACCCTCTGGTCTATAGCGCACTCATGGCCCCGTTATTCATTGTCCGTGTTGCGCTGCTTCTGAACGTCCGTGTTCCGTGGCAGGCGCTGGATGCCACCACGGTAGTGTTCCTGCTCTCTGGTAAGCCCCTCCCCGTTCGATTTCCGAAATATATAACAACGAGATGTCACACAGGCCTTGCAAATGTCATTCTTTACACTTCCACTAGACGTTTTTTCATCCTCCCACACATTATGAGAGACGCACGCAATCGCTCGGTTGAACATCAGAAGCAGGTCGTCTCGTCCACTCAAGCACTCCCACAATACCAACGCGAGGGTTTAGAATCGCAATCCGTAATTATCTCCACAACACCGACTCTCGCCTCCCTCGGCCACGCGCACCATTCGTTCCTTCAATCACCCAGCATCTCCGCTCCGAGTTCCTTACCATCTATCGCAGTGGATTTGACTTCACCACGACGGGCACCCAAGCCACCGTCAAAGTCAAGCTTACGAGCTTCAAAGTCGCTAGGTGGTTCAATACCGGCACGACCCGTGGATATTGCACCGGCACTCCTCGTGGAAAGGCGCCTAACCATGCAGATATTAATACCCCCCTTCTCGTGGAAGAACGCGGATTCGCCTTCGACCTCGACGCCACGTGACCCGCAGACGTCATTTGCATAGCAGTTGCAGCGGAGCTTTCTTACTTGCACTTCCGAGACCTCTAGCGTCACTGCAAATAACGAGCAGGTTTCTCGAATCAAGTTCTGGGAAGTTGAACACTGAACTCGGAAACTGGGAGGACATGACCGATTTGGCCTCGCCGTTTCTTTCTCACCTAGGCCCTATGGCTCTCTGGTGTGTACCTGTATTAACGAACATTAATCTGGTTTCGTTTCTGTTTCTCCGTCCGTCGTGTTGCCTCTCGTTTATACGATTATTCGCCGCGTTGGTAAATTTCTGTTAGGTATAATGTATATACCCGGGCGGGCATTAGAATCAACAATGAAGTTAGCTAGCTTTATTTTGTGCCTGAGGTCTAGGGGCCAGAAATTGTATACTGGCTGTGAACGAGGGCTAGAGACTATGCTGCTGCTGCCTGTGATAGATTGCCTCATTCATGGTGACGTCGTTGAAGAATTGTGTTGTGGATTAACGTGGGTGGTCACGGCCTAAGAATATCGAAGTGGGAGAAGAGGCTGGGTATGACGTCGGTGGGTAGAACACTCATAACGGGTGGATTCACCACCATCCACAGCATCCACAGCGGCCTCCCTCATCGCCATTACCTTCCTCGCCGCCATCGCGGCCATCGCCTCCATCGGGAATCCTCCGGTAGGTCCCTCGCTTGCGACCCCGTTCTAAACCCCACTCGACCCGCCCCTCAGCCATTTCGGATCTTCCCCGTCTTCGCACTCGACCATCATGCACGTCGTCTCCACTCCTCATTCTATTTCTAATGTCTTTGACAGTGCCACTTGCCCATACCCTGTCTTGCATTTCCACAGCTACCATCTTCGACCCAACCATACCATTCTCATCCCCAACTAGTATCTAATCAAATGTCTTTCGTCAAGCTTAGCATATTTGGGACCTCCTTCGAGGTATGTACAGCCTTTCTTCCTCAGTGACGAGCTCCGCCATCGTTTCCACTCCGCGATCCACCGATTTCTTCAAAATATCTGACTCTTGCCTCTCTAAATCATCTAGGTGACAACTAGATATGTCGATCTCCAGCCAGTGGGCATGGGTGCGTAGCCCTCCTCTGCTTGAAGCCTCTCGGCGACGTCCCGCTGACCCCGCGGTTTGTTCTCCTCCTTTTGACACAAACAGGTGCTTTCGGACTTGTATGGTGAGTGTCCGTTTTACTTTATTCTGTACTCCGCCCCTTCAGTTACACCCCGGCACACCCCGGCACACCCCTAAAGAAATCTCAGAGTTGTCGACTCTGGTGGCAACCCTGCTCCTCCCTGCTCCGCAGTCTGCATAACGCTGTCGATTCTCGTGGCCGTGGGGGGCAGCTGCACCAGCATCGGATACTCGTCATCCTGTATCCTGCCAATCGAGCCTTCCCCGCACTTTCTTTCCGTTTCTTCGCCCAAGCCCTCCCTATCCCGATGTTTACCGTACTATCATGAAGCCATTCTCCACTCCTGTTCTCTCCAAGCGCACCTATCGAGAACTCAAGCTCCTCAAGCACATCCAGCACGAGAACATCATCGCTCTCTCCGATGTTTTTATTTCGCCGCTTGAAGATATTTATTTCGTCACCGAATTGTTGGGAACGGATCTCCACCGTTTGTTGACCAGCCGGCCTCTGGAAAAACAATTTATTCAATATTTCCTCTATCAAATTCTGGTGCGTCTTGATCATATCAATTTTATCACGCTGGAATCCGACTTTTACCTGTAGCGGGGACTAAAATACGTGCACTCCGCCGGTGTCGTTCACCGCGACTTGGTAACGTGTGGTTCGTCAGTTTTCCACCGCCGATCTGGCTTATTTGCCCTTCTCAGAAACCTTCCAACATTCTCGTCAATGAAAATTGCGATCTGAAGATTTGCGACTTTGGTCTTGCACGCATCCAAGATCCACAGATGACGGGCTATGTCTCGACGCGATACTACCGCGCACCCGAGATTATGCTCACATGGCAGAAATATGACGTCGCTGGTGGGTGAATAGTTCGTACTTCGCGGTATGGCGCATGCTCATTTATTCATGATAGTGGACATCTGGAGTACTGGTTGTATTTTCGCGGAAATGCTGGAAGGGAAGCCCTTGTTCCCGGGCAAGGACCGTGCGTGTTTTACTTTGTTGAACCAGCTGAGCGAAAATTTACGTCATTCAATAGATGTCCACCAATTCTCTATCATCACTGAACTGCTCGGTACCCCACCGGACGACGTTATTGCTACAATCGCTTCCGAGAATACTTTGAGATTCGTCCAGAGTCTCCCGAAGAGGCAACGGGTGCCGTTCTCGCAGAAGTTCAAGACGACTGATGAATTGGGTGAGCCACCTTTGTCGTGTCCTTATTTGCTCGAAATCTGACATCTCTGTTGTAGCGCTTGACCTTCTGGACAAAATGCTCGTCTTTGATCCCCGGAAACGGATAACGGCCACCGAAGCCCTCGCACACGAATACGTCGCGCCATATCACGACCCTTCGGATGAGCCCGAAGCGAAGGAGCAATTCGACTGGAGCTTCAACGACGCTGACTTACCAGTCGACACCTGGAAGGTGATGATGTACTCGGAAATACTTGGTGAGCCCCTTCTCTGGTTATCCGTGCTTCTAGCCGGAGCTGACACTGCATACCCAGACTTCCATCAAGTTGGAGAAGACAGTGACGCCATGGCCGGAGATGGCACGGTCCCCCTGACAAACGGGCATGACATACCGCAAGGAGCGCTCGCACCGGCACCTGCCGCTGCTGCTGCCCACTGAGTCTCTTATACTCGGTATTGGGGAGGTGACAATATGAGCAGTGGGGGAGACCGAGCGGTCGGGTTTGCTATGGACAATGCGGCTCGAACGTTCTAGTCGTCCTCCTGAACCCGTGACTGGACTGGTGTTATAAATAGTTATCCATTTGTTCCGGTGTGTGTTGTTACCGATGTAGCCGTACGACCGTACAGAAGAGCGAGCCTGGCCCTTTAGGTTTTGGCCTCACTTACAGACATTTAAACATAGGAAATGAGTCTCATGGCACTTTGGCACTTTGGCTGGTCTTTTCCTTTCTGTTCTGATGATTTTCCCTGTGTTATGTAGCACGGTAACCTTTGGATTGGCATTGGCTCCAGTGGCGGTTGTGGGTTGTGATTCCCACCTAATCTGTACCAGCTGCTCACTGTGTGGATCGCATTAATGAACAGTAAATGGTACGCCTATGAAAATATTGAAGTTGTTACCGTGTTTCGGGACGTGATTACTGATTCATAGAGTCGCGTAGACGCATACGAATCCCAATTGATGGTATGCCCAGATAGATACAGATACAGATCCAGATCCAGATACAAATACCGGGTATACGATTAATCGATCAGCGTGCCTTACTCCCTCATACTCACACTTCTTCGCCCATTATTGATTCGCAGTATATCCTCGTCGTTAGCAAGTCAGCAGACGACGGTGGCGGTTTTGCGGTCTTTCTTGGGCCGAAACGACGGTGGCACGGTGGCACGGTGGCACGATGGCACAAGACTCGCCCCAACCCGCCCGTCGTTGAGCTTGTCGCCGTGAGCCGTGAGCCAACCATATTTGGGATGTGACGCGTGTAGGCTCTATTCACGTTGCTTCGCCGCCTTCAACGGCCGTGCTGTCCGAGTATAGTTCCCTACCGGAATCCATTTGGCCGTTTGGCCGTTTATTCACTCTTTTAAACTGGAAAGCGGTTGATCTGAGTAGATCCCCTCGCTCCCTTTCCCCGTTCCCCCACATTTCACCCAATACGCAAAGCAGGGCCATGTTACAGTTACACGACGAGGTGAATGACTGGATGGCTTGCCGTGACTGGCTGGATTCGAAAATTGGCCTCCACAATACACTGCAAATCGTTCGGGACCGAATTTCAGAAGAGAACGCGCAAAATCTTCATCTGTGAGCCACTATTTTTCTTCCTCTCCTCTCCTCCCCTACGTACGAGTGCAGTGTTATGAACAAAAAAACGAATCCAGGTTGGCACCAGAGAGTGGACTGTCACATTCGACGGAACAACAGTTGGCGGTAGTACATGACACGATAAAGCAAGTGGATGAACTCCTCTCGTTTGCAAAGTTGATGGAGACCTCGTTACAGAGGAGGCGGGATGCACTTGAGGATTTCGAGCTCATCTTGAAATCGAGAAACGCGGTATGTCTTCCTCCAAACGCTTAATTATGCATACCAATGACTTTATATAGCCGGTATCAAACATGCCCGCAGAGATACTCGCGCTCATCTTCGCTCATGCCAGGGATATCGACATCCGCATTCTCGGTCGCGTCACGCGCGTCAACAAGCTATGGAGAGAAATAGCCATCAACCGTGCATCGCTATGGAATGTCCTCTACAGTCGCACGAAGATTCAAGGGACGAAACTGTGCATACGCCGCGCAAAGCATTTACCGCTCCACATCCGGATCGACGCGTCGCACGGCTTCCCTCGTCCATACCTGCACCTACAAGCGTACCTCAGAGCCTCCGAATACATGCGCGCCTTCCTCGTAGTCACGTCCCGCCGCGGCCTCATCGCGCGATGGAAGTCGTTGGCGATACTACCTGGAGACCAACACTGCTTCATGCCCGTCTTCGATAGCGCAAATATAAGGGACCTCTCTCACCTGGACTGGATCGATATCAACCTGAGCTGCGACGTCGCCCACACCAGTCTTCGATTCCCCCCCGTCGTCCGTGTCCAAGCGCACCTTATGCCCAACGGCAGCGCGATGAGGAATGTCACTCACATCGTCCTCTCCGCGTTCGACTCGAGCCCTCGGAAGGTGCAATACTCGAGTTTTCACAATATGTTGGTCACCGCACCCAAACTCGAGCACGTATCCATCGTCGGCCATGCGTTTACTCCTCCGGTATCCCACCCTGTGCACGAGGACAGGGCGGTCTCCATTAAGACGCTAACGTTCGCATTCGTTGAGCCCTCGATGGTCGCTTCACTCCTCACCCTCCCCAACTTTTCCGATTTAAGAAACATTTCACTTGTGAGCCATTTTAACGTCACTCCTTGATATGATCGTGTTTTATTTTTATTTTTATTCCAATTTACAGGACTTCAGTGGGACAGGGGGGGACGTAGCAGATGCAATCACCACGCTCAAACTCCCGCAGTTCCGTCAGAACATACAAAGGCTCCGATTAGTTGGCTGTTTTGAGTTTGCGTGTGAAGATTGGCTGCGTGTCTTCAGAACCCTGCCTTGGCTCACTGAATTTGTGTGTGAGTCAAGCGGATTTGGAGATGGAGTGCTGGAAGAACTTCTATCGCCCTCCGAGGGGGGTACCTATCTTGGGGCACTCCTCGAGCATCTTGTTCTGAGGGACACTGATGTGACATGTGGCGCAGTGGGCAGATTTCAGAGGATGCGGAGTGTGGATAATATGGGCGTTAGGGAAGGCTGGTATTCCCCACTAGAGGTGACTGTGGACTATGCTCTGAAGGAGATAGGGGTGCTCGGCTATGAAGCTGAATCCAAGCTAAGCATTTGGGCACCTGGCTCAGAATTCTCGAGGGTCTGGTGGGAAGTGTAGAGGGATATGTTTTCAAAGAGACACGTTTAAAAAAGCATCCTATGACCCACAAGGCTCCAGATTGTTTGTTGCGTTTATATGCACAGACCAAGGGACGGTGAGAAGTGAGTAGCGTAATGCTGGAGTCCCTTGTCTCACCCCTCACGCTTTTCCTCGACGAAGTGGGCGGTTTGAATTTAATTGAGGCTCACCACGACCGACGCGACCGAGCTTGAGCAGACCTTGGAAGCGGGACCTGGCTTCTCGTACACAGCCATAAATTTGACCTAGGGTGAATCCAGCACCAGCACCAGCACCAGCACCAGCACCAGCACCAGCACCAGCTGCAAAACTGCAAGAGTAAGTGAAACCCGACAATGAAACGTTTGATAGTTTGACAGGCGAATTAAATGTCAGCCTCAAGAGGAAGAAAGCTCATCGTGATTCCTCCTGCACGCGCTATGTCTAAAAGGGGTGCTCTTCACCATGATTGTGTATAGGCTAAGATGGTTGGCTGTCCCACCGCTCAATTGGCTGTTCCGCTTCTGCATTTTGTTGAATCTCTCATACGGGCAAAATATCGTGTTTGTTGAGGCCCGCTACGAACACGAATAGACTTTAAACGATGTACTAAAAATAAATAAAATTCAAATTTCCCGCTTTCATTATAAATCTTCATCTTCTGATTCAATTCCACCAACGACCGTCCTTTTGTCGATTATACGCGACTCATAGGCGACGTTGCTGTCATGGCGCCCAGTGTTCCCCAGGCGCGGTAATGTAATGGCCACGGTTTACGTTTGTTGCTATATATAATGTTTACCCTTCCAGTATTCTCCTTGTAATTCCCACAATCCTGGACAAAGGTCCTACCTTTGTTAAATAAATATCACGAAAAGACTTTTATTGACAAGGATTGTGGGAATTACAATGAGACCGGTGAGGGGTACAGAAATGAGGGGAAAGCAGAGGAAAGCCCGGGGTACACTCTGACATTCTCAGTACATATCCTAAAGCAAATAAAATCATAATTAAGTGCATCTTTTACCGAGGTTTGCTATTTGAAGCCTACACGTGGTGTGACTTCCATGAGCGAAATGTAAGCAAGTTGTAGGGGCCCATACACTAACCAGTCTAATCCAGAGAAGGGGCTTCCCCCTGAGACCTCTTGTGACTATCAAAGTCTCGTTGGCTAACCACACTTGAGTCTGGACTTCATTAACAAGTTAGTATGAACCGGGCTATGTGAGACAACCTTACTAATAGGAGCCAGGACCAAGAGAAGCGAGGTTGAAGGAACCTGCACGGTGATGATGGCCCCTAGGTGACGCAGGATCTGACCAACCACTCTCAGATGCACGTGGAGATGACGAAATGGTGAAGGAGTTATGGTTTGGGTCAGGCGAAGCTGGGTCTGGGTTGACTGCAGTGGTGATGTCCCAGGATTGAAACGGAGTCACTGGGCCTTCAGCAATAATGATTTCAGGAAGCTCTAGACACCATATCAGCAACTCCTACACCAGGATAGGTAGCCGACCATACCGGCTCGAATCCTCTGTAACTCGGCCTCTCGTTTACGCTCAAGGTGGGCCAAGAACCGCCGTCGATGGTACATCATCCGCAACAGGCTACGGACTTTGTCAAGGTTGACAAGGTCGTGCACATGACTGGTAATCATTCGGCGACGAACGAGTTCATTCAATCTACATCAAATGTAAATATTTGGGGAACCGCAAAAGGAGGAATGGGGCCATACTTGAGAGCTTGGTCATCATCAATCAGCTTGTAATGGCAAAGGAGAAGGAGCATTGAGGTGAAAGATATTCCTTTGCCGTAGTCGTCTGTCACGCACGCCTCCCAATAGAGGTGGTCGTATGTTTGTCGTCGGTCTCGGATAAGGCCAAAGTCGATTCGCGAGAGGACGGCATCAAGCTTTCTAGGGCTAAATCCCTTTGAAGATTCCCCGTGTTGGTCTAGTGGCGGAAGAGGTGATCGCTGGGAGACCTCTTTGACGGTGGATGCTGCGACCAAGTTCTTGACGTGATACTCGGGGGGGTATACACGTACTTCGAAAACGCCCGAGAGACGCTGCGGAAACATTGGTCAGCCTTATATGGAGGAACGCCCCAAGTGAGCCATATACCGCAAGGAATGGGCCAATCATATCCCGCTGCAGGTAACCCGTGCCCTCCAAATCAAACACTGCCCAGGCTTTCTTGAAGCCGCGCATTTGCTCACGTGTCAGCGACTCGGTGCCTTGTTGCTGGTAGACGTATGAAAAGTTCTCGACGACAATACCTGGACGGATATAAGCCGCGGTTTTAGATAATATAGGCGAGGCTTACCCGTAAACATGTTTACGAAGATAAACTGCAATTGCAATTGATTACAAACCGATTATTCAGAGAGATCACATACCATGCTAAGTATATTCCACGCAATAGAGAGCGTGAAGGACCAAGCTCGACTCCCACAGTCAGATTGGATCATAATCGGACCAGTAGATTTGGTGCAACGTGGATATTCGATCGCGCTGCCAAATATAAGTTTGTGCTAAACTATGAAGGCGAGATCGGCCCACTAATTGTGCATGTATTGGTTCCACCCTTCGCTGGATGTCCTGTCAGAAGCTAGTACAGTAAGGTTCCTATTTGGAAAAAACGTACCCGGTGCTCATAAAAGCAAGCATGACTAGGGCACTACCAAGCGACTGGTAATTTTGGTTGTACGTTTCTCCGCTTCCCCACTTGGTGAGAGCGAAAACCTCGATGAAGAGCATTCCGAAGAATATGAATAACGCAAACCACAGTCCGAACAACTTCGCGATGGCATTCAAACTTGACCTGGAACCTTTTCAGTTTCACGCAAATGACTTACTAGATCCGAGAGCTTACACCGCGGTCTTGAACAGTCGATTGAGACTATCCAGCTTCTGTACGAGTTTGAATGCAATGCAAACGAGAAAGAGCTTCTGTGCTTGACGAGGCTCAAACCCACTGGCGCCGATGAAGAGCAGCACCGTAGTAAGTATTGAACCAAGGACGACAATTGCGTCGAAAATGTTCCAGCCATTGGCCCGGAAGCTCTTCCAACCCAAACCGACAAATCTAATGACCACATCAGATAGGAATATAGTAGCGAAACCCATGAAGATCGAATCTGTGGAGGGTGGTCAGTGCTGTTCCCACTCCGGAATATCTTTATACTTCGGATGCGGTCGTCCAACACTGTGCCTTGAGCATTGCGGAAAGTCTGGGACCTGCAAGATGGTTAGATGAAAATCCGAATTTGAGGCACTAGTACCGACATCAGCACACAGATATGAGCTACATAAAACACGGTCATCATTCTTGACCACCAGTCGTGTTTGTTTGTGGCCCTATCGAAGCACCATGATCGGAATGGGCTAAGGGGCCGAATCTTCGGACGCTTGGAGGGGCGCTGCCGCTTGACCAGCTTCTGCAGGCCGACCCATTGGCGCTGTTCGACCGTGAGCAGTGCCATTCCTGACCTTGTGCTGAAGTTTGCGATGATAATCCTAAATTTGCAAGATGAGCCCGTCGCCCTGACACCCCAAAAGCAACACATACGAGACGAAAAGGGTGAGAATCACAACCGCTCCTAGGAGATTATAGAGCAAAAAGAAGATGGCATTGATCTGCGAGGCGTTTGTCTTTGGCTGCCGATCCTTTCCTGTAATTCCCAAGGCTACTTCAAGCACGTCGATCCAACCTTCGAGGGACACAATCTCGAAGAGGATAAGCAACGAATCGCCAAAAGAGTCAAACGAGAAATGGGTAGAGGGTGTGGGGTTGGACCAGACCCGAGGGGTGTAAAAGCCGAAGGAATCGTCTACTGGTGTGGAGATGAAAATGCCCTCGCAATCGCTCTTGCTAGTGCTACTAGAGTCGCTGCAGGAATACATCATCCCAGAGAAGATGTTAAGACCCCAGACGGCGTAAGGAATCATGTAGAGGATCGCTAAGACAGCTGCGTCGAGCATACGCCGAGCACCGGCAATGAGGACAGAGTGAAAAGTCTCCCTCATCCATCCTATCAAAGTTATGAGACGGAGCGCACGGAAGGCCTTGAGCGCGCGAGTAAGGCGCGAGATGCCACCGATGACTATCAAGCTGGTGCTAACATTGACGAGGATAGCGACGAGGATGATCCCATCCACGATATTCCAGATGTTGAGAAGGTAGGCATTTGGTGTAAAGATGAAACCGTCGGCGATAATCTTGACGAAGAACTCGACGACAAGAAGGAAGCCGAATACCGCCTCAGAAATGTCAAACCATGCCCCCTTTGTACCATACTGTGCATAGTACGCGGCTCGATAGATCGGCGTCGCAACTGCCTCGACGATGATTCCCGCCACCACAACAAGCAACATGACAGCACGGAAGCAGAACTCTAGCAGGGGTGAGGGTGGACGGCCAAACATTCGCTCCTCGTTGTCGTCGTTGGATGGAGGGACGAATTGTTGACAAAATCTCCTGATGACATTATTTTGCGAAAAAATCCAGAGCGACTTGTCATATGATGGATGGTTTGCAATAGTAATAGCCCTTCGAGCGCGCTGCTCGGACAGGGCGTTATGTTCAGACGCCTCCCTGACCGGAACGGGTGCACTTGGGTAGTCAATTAGCAGGGAAGCTTGGAAAGAGTATAGAATGAATGGCTCACAATGGTTGACTGATATCCGTTAAATTCATGGTATGTCTAGCATTCCAGGTCATCAAGGGTACGTCTTCTTGCTGTTGGTCCATGCCAATGAAGCGTCGCAACGTTCCAAGCGGGCCAGCAACAAGAGCAGTCCGCATATCTCCCATGCCACCCATGCCGAGTGTCTGTGAAAACCGGTAAGGATAAATAACAACCCGAAAGATATGTTGCATTTACCACCCGCTCGATCTGATCGGCGATACTTCCGGCTCGGTTGTGGCTATGGGAAGGCTTCTTCGGATGGAGGATAGATTTTCCACGTTTGGCTCGTTTAGTGCTGGGAGACTTCGGGATAGACCGCCTGAAGCTTCGGAGATAGGGGTTGAAGCGGTCTGTCCAACTTGACATCTTGACCGCGGGCTCGGCACGACGTATATAGTTTTGCACTTGCCTGTCTAGTTTCTGCTCCTCCGCAACTTCGAAATTCTGGTCTCTGTATTAGGATCGGCCTCAACTTTGGCAATGCGAGGCGTACCTCATTGATCAACGCAATGAACATCTGAAGCAAAATGACTGCACAACTGTGGGCCTTGGGACTCGAATCGGTTGCAAATACCCACTCACAGTTTGCAAAGAAGAGCCAACCTGCAACGAGTAGAATGGCTATCCACTGTTGCAGAAATGGGACCTCGCTATCCGATGTTGACCAAAGAATGCTCGTCCAGTTCTCCGAGGAGAGAATTTGGTACATCGCAAGGAACGCATTGCCGACATGCAAGAAATTCATCGGGGCGTTAGGGTCGATGTCACCTCGGAAGAGTTGAATGGCAAAGAGAGCAGCAAGGTAATTGGCGAGCAAGAGGAACATGGACATGTTGAAGAGACCTTTCGAGTTGCCGAAGACTTTGTACTAGGCCAGGGTCAGAGTCGTTCAAGATTGCGCTAATCTGTGCACTTACGAGTAAGCTGCGCATCCCTGGAACGATGAGGATGGCACGGTAGAATCGGGCGAGTTGGAAGACGGTCAGCCACTTGTATGCCTCTGTGTCGGGGATACGGGGGATAATAATGACCGTGCAGACAAGTGAGAGACCGAGGTCCGCTACATTCCTCTTTTTTATGAAGAATGTTCGCCACTGTGGACTGGTAGCAATGAATCGCCAGAGGATTTCAACGTCAAAAACCGCGGTAATCACTCGCTCGACATTCACTGGACACTATCGAATCAGCGAAAGAGCAAACAAGGAGGGATAGGGTGAAGACTTACAGTGCTCGTTAAGCCGCGATTCAGGTGTAGTGACGGTCTTGACACCTTGGACGCCGACACTTGCGGCGGCAAGGAGTGCGAAGACCCAGTCGACCTTATCATAAACCTTTTGCATATATTCTCCTACACGCCATCGCCCACCGTTCCTTTCCCAATCCTCCGCGCCGATCTTCAGCAGATCCACGTCACTATAAACCCGAACCCAATCATCAGCAAGCACGCCATCCAATGAAAGTCAGAAAAGACCCACGTCTCGGCACCGAATGCGCTCCGATTCGTCTCAGCACGAATATTTGAAAATGTGCTTGTAATGACTCCGACAAACAAATTGAGGAGCCAGAAATTGAGAATAATGACACAAATAATGAAAAAGATACACGACACAAAATAGTCAGCGTCCATCATATTGTACATCAACGGCGCCCACCCATTGGTAGACGCAACGATGAAAATCTCTAGGGCGGCGGCAAGGATGTTGTCAAAGTGCCTGGAATTGAAATTTGGGTTGATACTCTGCTGCAGGCAGCGCTGACCGAGCGGACAAATGTAGCCTTTCGGGACGGGCGATTGATCCCCACTTGCTTGAAAGTATCCACTCGCCCTGAGGGTGACTGGGTCGATTTGACCGCCGCAGACTTGATTTTTCAGAACAATGGGAGGGTCACCATCCATCACACAGGCACGGCGGAGGTTGCCTTGGAACAACTGGACGCCAATGATGCTGGCAAAGAAGATAAGATTAAGATGGTGGTTCAAAAGGGGAGCTTGATTTACTCACGAGAATAACACCATAGCAAATAACACAACTAACGCGACATTAACGAGCTTAGGGCCCGCCTTCTTTAAAGAACGGAGGATGGTCTAAGCAAATCATCAGCGCACTTGTCCTTTGCGTTAAACTAGACATCACACACCGCAGTACCACTCGAAACTGACAAAAGCCTCGTCGTACGAAGCACACTTAACGCCCTGAAGATATATATATGCGTGCCAGGAGTGCGTTCGAGCCCAAACACGGCGAGGCAGAACATGGTCCAAAACGAGATAATCGCAACCGCATCGACGCGGTTCCACGAGTGGCGGAGGTACGGTCGGGCAGCCTTGATGAGATCGCGTTGTTTCTGGATGGCGAGTTGGAAAGGCAGGTTAACGTTATGAGGGAGGGAGGACTTGCGGGTCCTCTCTCGCGAGTGCATTTCGTATGTATTGACCTCGTCCACACTGCGTGAGCGTGGGTTGAAAGGCATTTCTGGGGGATATAGCGTTGGTAGGGGAGACAGATGGGTGGATCTCTCGGTTGGCCCAAAACGTGGTGACCGTAGTGCCCGTGGTGACCGTGGCATTGGGTCTGGGTGGAGATGCTCTGGGACATCTGTAAAGCGAGGTTTGATGCTCTGAAGCCGGCTGGAGAGACTGCCTCGGGTAAGTCCACTGAAGGATATTCGTAGGGACGTAATGGGTATCTCAGGATCAATAAACAGGCCGGTCACGATGATTCTGGCAAAAGCTTCAAGTGCGAAGATGACAAAAAGTCCAAGGAGGGCGTAGTCTTCCCATTGGTGGAAATAACCACCCTCGGTGGGGCGGATGTCGGTGCTCGAGAAGGAGTGGGACGATTGAATGGTCAATATGATAGCGTTGGCAAATATCAAAATGAGTATAAATGGTTCAGTCCATCTGAGGATAGTATCGAAATCAACGCTCTTCTCCTGAGAAGAAGGGGGGATACTTACGTCCACAACAACATCTTCTGCATAGCCAAGCGTAGCGGGTTTGTAGGTCCAAAGAAACAAAGTGTGCGCCCTCGCAGTTCTCGTAGACCCCCCATCTCAGGCAGAGGCGCACCATCCTCCGCACCAGTAGGGACTTGTATCCGTAGAATAATGTTATCGCGATTATTCGGGGGAGGAACCATACTCAACCCGCGTTCGCTCCCGGAGTTTGGTTCTGGTATACCGCCGCCGGCAACACCAGCAACATTGACGACGCGCACACTAGCACGGCGAATGCTCCTTCCAAGCGCGCTGAGGGCCCGCCCTCCACCGCTGCCGACGCTCTCGCGCAACGAACGCCGGTGGTCATGTCGCGGTCTGAGCTGGGCCCCGTACCGGGAGACACGATGACTGGACGTGAGGTGCTCGTCGTCTTCGTGCTCGCCGGGAGAATCGAGGTCGGATGCCTGCGAGTCGAGCCTGTGGCGGAAAGGAGCATTGGGCGGGAGAAATGACTGTTCGTTTGGGGTGGGCATGTCGTCGTGCTCAGCGTACTCCTGTGCAGGAAGGTGGCTACCCTGGCTCGTATCCGGCCAGGTGTCCATTTGCGACGACTCCCCACCAACATCGAGTCTTTCCCGGGGAGGTCGTTTTTGTTGTCGAGTGGTCCACTCCTCGTGGTAGTGGTCCATCCTATAGACTACTTCGAATCGATTGTTTGCTCCAAAGGTGAAAGCTAGAATGTAGGAAACCCACAATTATTTCGCGATTAGCTACTCGAGATGCCACTGTTTGACAACCTCACGTTGGGACCTGGTTGTCAAGCAGTAGACGCCGTTCTGGTATCCTCGCGTTGCAATAGTCTCCCAAAGTTGGTCGTAGGAACAACCTGGACGAGGTCGGGTTTAAGAAATGAAGGATTGAAGGGGCAGTGGACGGTGGGCCGAACGAACTCTGAGGACTCTTGTACTATTGTATATATTACTGTGGTGACTGCGACGTCTACCAATCGGTGGATACAAACGGGATCACTGATACATGGGTGGTGCGCTACAATTCGGGATCTATCGGCCATTTTTCATTCCACTTCTCAGCTACAGAGAGTTGATGAGGGACCTAAAAGATTGCTGACATCCTCTTGCTGACCCCTCCAACGATCCTCTTCAACCGCGAGGTGGGCGGACGCGTTGCCGGCATCTCTTGGGTAGAATTAAGCTGTACTGCCTCAAGTTCGCGATAGAGTCGATCGACCTCCTTGGTTATGCGCGCGCGCCTCTTCCGCGCCTCTTTCCTGAATTCGTCTGCTCGTCGTTTCGCGTCCTCGAGCAAATCGCGCACCTGTCGGTCTGTAGTCTTCTGGATGAGTCGAGCCTCCGCTTCAACATCAGCGGCTTCTTTCATTCCCTGCTCGAACGTTCGATAAATTGTCCTTGTCTCTTGCTCGTAGTCGAGCTCGGCTTGATGATACTCATGCCGCCATCGATCCTCTACCTCTTTCGCCTCACGCTCCGCACTGTTTTCAGAGGACGCAGAACCACCAGTCTTCAACGCTTGCGTTCGTATTGCAGCTGCACGCTCAATGGTGGCAATCTTGGTTCGACGTAGTTCCCCATCCACGAGCCGCGTACGCTGGTCCAGTTCGAGCTTGGATCGTTGGCGTACATTCTCGTACTTCGCTCGTATCCGCTCGGCATGTTGTCTTTTTTCGGTGGCGAGTTTCTGGGCGGACTCAGTGAGAACATCCACTTCGGTCTGTGCATCTACCAGAGCCTTGTCGGCTAGACCCTCTAGTCTGATCGTGTCTTCTTCTGCCACTTTTCGGACAGAAGCGGCCGTCTGCACAACATGCTCGAGACGAGAAACGCGAGAATTGCTTTCATGCGAGGTGGTTGAGGCGGAGGTAGCTTGGGTAGAAACGACAGTTGGAAACCCCGACAAGATAGATGACCTGCGGCTCTGGAGCTGAGCCTCTTTGAATACGCTCGAGGTTGATGAAGAACTTGTGAGCATCAAGGATTGGGAAAAGAGTTTAGACAAGGCAGAGGATCCTAAAGAGGACTGTGGCGTGATTGGAGCGAGTGACTCGGGAGTGTTAGGTGCGAAGTTGACCGAACCGGATGTCTGAAGAACAAGTCAGAAACCGATGCCGCAGATACAAAATCAGCGCACCGAATAAGATTGGATGAGGTCGATTCCATCATAGAGAGGATCCCGGGAAGCGAGACGAGAGGCAAGATCAAACTGTCGGAGAGCGACCTTGGAAGGCTTGATAGCAGCGATGCGGTCAAGTGCTTCGAGGTCTACGATCCACATGTGAATAGGTAAACTCGTGGTAGTGTCGTTTGGTCGCTTCACCTTCATCTACGAGGGTGGTAAAGTGGGGATTGACGTCTACAAGGCCGGGCATGGTGGTGAGAATATTCTCCTCGATAAATACGGTGATTGATTCAAATGGTTAAAACAAGGGTATGGTATCGCTTCGTGTAGTGATCGTCGTGGCTGGTGTCGTGCGTGGAGCGGACCGAGTTCTCCTGAGTTGATTGGTTTCTTGGTTTCTTGGGTGTCTCTTTTTGGTCTTTGGTCCCGGCCCCGGGTGACCCGTCGATCCGTTGCTCCGACAACTTATTGACCATATGGTCTAGAATTTGCCACCATATGATGCATATTAGGCGATCCATACACCGCGCGATATGATCGCCATATGATCTTGATCGACTACCTCGCATAGCAGTCTCCAGGAACGCGGGATTGAGTCCTTGTATGCACGCGATGTCGCGCTTGGCGGCGAGAGAGTATGACACTGGAAAACTGTTTGGCTGGTCATGTTTAATCCTGCCCCGCCTTTGTAGTCTGTCTGGCATGATAGCGCCGCTGTGCCCGTCGGGCCCTGTTGCACTGCGGAATCAATAGTTGTTTAAATGGTCTCTCGCCGAACCGCATGCTTGAACATCTGCCATCATGGCCCCGTTCACGCTTGGCAGCTCCCTTCACCGTCTCCCATTCCACCGCCTGCAGCCCATAACTATGGATAACCCTTGTGCTCTCTCTTTTTATTTTATTTTGCTCTTTCCTTCCCAACACCCAGGAGGTTCAGCTCTGGCCTTTCAGCTTTTCCGCCGCATCTATCAAGGCGCATTCCCTCGTTTCTAGTTCATAATGCGTGCAAAGGATCTCTGGGCTCTTGTTCCTGTCCCCTCTCATGTCGTTAAGAAAGTGGTGAGTGCTTGTCCTAACCACCACGTCGGTTGCCTCTGCATCCCCAAGCTTCTCGGCACTCTCGTGCCAACAATCTTGGGTTATCATCGCCAAGTACAAAACGTATTCTGGTATTTAAGAATGCGTCTGCGAAGGCTGTCAACCCTTGCCATTACCGCCACCAATCCTTTGGCCATTCCCTCCTACTCTCCTCCGCATCTGTACTGACATTGTATTCTTAACTTCCAGTACTCAAGTGTGACCCTCTCGAGGGTCACCACTTTGTACTTCTTCTTCGCCCTCCTGCACATGTTCCTCCTAGGTGGCTTCCAAATCGCATCGCACCTCGCCAACTACAACGCCGACGGTGTCCTCCAAGCCATCAGATCCAAAGCTTTTGTTCTGGGGAAGATTATTCCTATTATTACCCCGAACGGGGATGGGAGCGGTGACACCCTGAGCATCTG
>WNFL01432031.1_pt1 | contig 29212 bp, 27 predicted proteins | sample 5400361 | NCBI WGS metagenome assembly WNFL01 (sample SAMN13153351, study PRJNA577476) | soil metagenome | isolation source: 40 cm soil on Douglas fir-dominated hillslope | place: USA:California | collected 2013-09-17
TACGTCATGGACGGGCTGACGCAATGGCTGCCGCGCTGGAAGCAGAACGGCTGGAAGACCTCCGACAAGAAGCCGGTCAAGAACGCCGATCTATGGCGCGCGCTCGACGAGCAGGTGAGACGCCACGACGTGATCTGGCGCTGGGTTGCTGGCCATTCCGGGCACCTCGAGAACGAGCGCGCGGATCAGCTGGCGAGATCGGCGATCCCGAAGGGGTGATGCATCATCCTGCGCCGCCGGACTGCACAATGCTCGGCGCAAGAATGGAAACCCGCCGACAGAGCGGCGGGGTTCCTGAGCCTAAGCTCGTTTGAAGCAGATGCTTCATCTTTGCCCGACAGAGCCGGGCGTTCGCGCGAGATTGCTCTCGCCTATGATTTCATCGATGTGGTTTGGCGACCCAGCGAATGCGAAACTTTCGCTTTCCCCTAGAGGGCCGTGGCTTCATGAAACATATGAAGCCTTGGTGCCATGCCCGGCGGAGTATCTTCCATAAGGAACCTCCTCTTGGTGTTGGACCAAGCCGACCGCAGAGGCGTTCGCTTTACTCTCGCGCCGTTCTCCTCTCGCGTTGCTGATCTGATCTCCACCAGATCCCTGACCTCAGAGCCTTCAGAGGTCGAACGCGTCGAGGAAGCGATGCGCGTTAACGATCGTCGTCATGCGGCGACAGGAAAATCATCCCCCTAATTATCCGCCGCGTCAACATCGATCGCCTCGCGTTTGTTCTCGGTCGTGATCTCCCGTGCCCACGGCGAAGCGTCCCGTCATCAACGGCTTTCTGAGCGCCAGAAAACGTAATGGTCGGAGCGCGCAATAGGCTTGTGCGCGAGCTTTGCCGACACGGTGATCGCGCGCAGAGGGCGTGCGTCCTCGTCGCTACGAACAAAGAACCGGCTCTCGGCCAAAAGCCGCACGCATCGATAACCGAAGGATGCGGGAACTTGCTCCCACGCTTTGCCAAGCACGAGAACCCGGGGGCGGTATCTTTCGAGGGCTGTGTTCAACAAGTGGGTGGCGATCTCGCCGCCTCCCGTGAACGACAAAAGATCGCATTCACCAACCTCGCGCAGCAATCGGCCGAGCTCATAGGGACTGGTCGTCTCGATGCAATGACAACGCGACCGAGGACGATTCTCGAGGCAAAGCCGGTATGCGTCGTGTGAAGCGACAAAACAATGGCCTTGCCAGCCGCGCAGCTCGAAGGCGTAAGAGTTGCTGAAATGGACTCCGTCTCCGGCGTCGAAATCGATGAACGTCCCGGATCGGCTGTAACCGAAAAATTCATCCAAGAGGGCGTCTTCCCCGTCACGGCTGTGATAGGTCTCGAGAGGTGCTTTCAATCCGGACGTTGCTCGCCTCTGTTTGATCCGCCAATACCATGCGGGGAGAAACGATCTCCTGCTCGAATCGGCGCATGACGTCTTCTTGGCGCGGATCTCCTTCCAGCACCAAGGCGAGGTTGTGGTGTGCTGCAGCAAACCGAGGCTCCAGCGTCAGAGCTTTCTCGAAAGCTCGAACGGCTTCCTCACGACGACCTGAAGCGCTCTGAGCAATGCCCAGCGCATTTAATGCGTCGCAAGATGCCGGATGAAGGTCCACCGCCCTGCGGATCAATGAGAGAGCTTCCGCGATCTTGCCTGTCTTGGCCAATGCTTCTCCATGCCGAATCAGGGCGTCTTCATCATGCGGAACGAGATCGAGTGCCTGGCGGAACAGCGGCTCCGCCTCTTGGCTTCTGCCCTCGAGGAAATAAGTGGAAGCGCGCTCCAGGGCATATCCCGCCCTCGATCGTTCGCGGAAGCGACGAAAGAACGAAGCTGTTTCATTGCAGTCCACTCGCTCGGATAGTGGAGAGAGCCCATTTCTCTCGGACCATCCAAGTGCCTCCTTGGCGACGTCGAGCTCGATAAAGTTGTTGCGGATGAGCTCCGGTCCCTTCTGGGCGATCTCGAAGATGCGCTCATCAAGCTCGCCATGTTCGGTCGACTGCGCGGAGCTCAGCTCCAACTCGCGACAGAGCGCCAGGAATGCGACAAGATTCGGAGCCCGCTCGATAGCCTCACCTGCTGCCGCCTGAGCGGCCAAGACCTGAGCAAACCTGAGCCCGAGCGGACGCCAAGCCAGCATCGGGCCTGAATCGTGCGTCAAGTGAAGTGCGCTTGGCCGCCTTACCATGAGAATTTCGCGGCCCTTGAGCATCAACGTCAGGGGCAGCCAATAATCCCACCAGGCGAGGCCAATCGCGAAAGGCATTGCTTCCTCGAGCACCGCTTCCGCGCTTGCCCGGTCGAAAAAGAAATAGTCGAAACCCGTGTGGTACAGGGACAAGTTGCCGTCGAGCAGCGACTTGGTGTCGAAGCGCTGGCCCGCTATGACAATCTCGCGGGTGATGTTTGGGAGCCAACGTTGCCAAACCTGTCCCGGCTCGAAGAGGATGTCGGCATTGACGATGCCGAGAACGGGCTCGGGAGCCTTCAATGTCGCCGACAGCAGATCCGCAATGTACGGATTCTTTCGCCCGGAGATCGATCGCGCATCGCGGGTCGTGGGGATGAATTCGATACCGGGATAACGCTCGGCCAGAGACGGAATCTCATCCGGGGCATTTACCGACAGGACCCGAAAGCCGCAGTCTGCCCATGAGCGGATGCAGAGCCGCTGGTATGCCTCGCCCATTTCATGGCCGTCGTTCCGACGTGACAATACCGGCGGGATCGACGTTGCTACGACAATTGCCCCCACGATGGTTACCCGTCTTTACTTTACTCTCGTTCGTGGGCAGGCGCGCCGAACCGAGCGTGCACGACGGGTGCGGCCGCGCGACAGAATCGCATCTTCGCCAAAGCGGCTTTGCCCGGTCAATGGGACCGGGGTTCGCCGAAAAGCGTCAGCGTACCTGGACCTTCACCAGCTTCGATGGCGGCCGGTAGGCTGGGATCCACACAGTCGGATGCGCCGCGCCGACTTCCACTTTGAAATCGCGGATCTCGTAATTCGACGGCGTCATGTACTCGATCGATTTTCCGGTGACCGTATCGATCTTGTAGATGCGGCTCGAGGAGAAATCGTTGGTCCAGACGACGTGGTTCTTGTCGTCCACGCTTGCCGAATAGGGCTCGGCATAGGGCGCCGTATACGGCTTCGTGCCTTCGATCAGCGGAAATTCCTTGAGCTGCTCCTTGTCCGGATCGAACATCAGCACTTGGCCGGCATAGAACTCGGCCGCCCAGAGCCTGTTCTGCGCATCGATCTGGCCACGGCGCGGACCCGACATCGGGGTCGGCACCGTATAGGTCTTATATTGGACCTCGGCCGGATCGAAGATGCCGATCTTGCCTTCGCGCCAGATATAGAGATCGGTGCGGCCCTTGGAATCCGTATCGATGTCGTAGATGCCGGCGTTCTTCTCGATGGGATAGATCGTGCGCTTCAGCGCGTCGGTCGAGGTGTCGAGCTTCACCAGCTGGCCGTTCTCGGGGAACGTCCAGACATTGCCCTGCGGATCCAAGCCGAACTGGTCGTTGCCCGTAGCCCATCCATTGAATTGGCCGGTCTTTGGATTGTAGCGCACCGTTCCCTTGCGCATGCCGACGATGACGTTGCCTTGGCGATCAAATTGCAGCTCGTGCGTGCCGCCGCCCGGATTGCCCGGCCGTCCATCGCCGCCATTGGGATCGCGGCCGGCGCCGGCCGGAGCTTCGAACGGCATCTCCTTCACTTCGCCGGTTTTGCGGTCGAGGCGTGCGATCGTGTAGGAGAAATGATCGGTATAATACGCATACTGATCGTTCATGATGACGTCGTGCGGCCAGACATATTGCGGATCGCCGCGCAGCATGAACGTGTCGCGCGCGCCGCCGCGCGGCAGATCGTATTCGGTGACAACGAGATTGGTGGAGGCTTCATCGGTCGGACGCGGCCGCGGCTTGAACGCGACCTTGTCCGAAGAGCCGGGTCCGCGGATCTTGGTCAGATAATCAGCGAGCGGTTCGATCATATCCTTCTGGCTGAACGCATAGGTACCCGGCGTCACGTCATTCGCCGCGCGGCCCGCCATCATCTTGATGACCTTCACCCAGCCATCATGCGTGCGCGGGACTTGCAGCGCCCATTGCAGCGAGTGGCAATTGCTGCATTGGGAGAACAGCACCTTCTCCTTGTCCGTGCCGGGAAGCGCCGCGATGATTTCCGACGCGGTCGCGTCGTCATAGGCGACGGGCTTCGCCTTCAGGCGGAAATCGACCTTGGCGGTCTTGCCGGCAGCAACCGCGACATTGTCCTTGTTCGCGTGCTCGAAATCGGGGAGCTCGATCTTCACGGTATAGGAGCCCGGCTTCACGTCGGACCAGGAGGGAAAGGAATAATCGCCGGCCTTGTTGGTGTAGACCGCGACGGTGATCGTGCTGTTGTTCAGTTTCGCCTTCACCGGAACGCCGGCCAGCGCTTCGCCAGTGGTAGAGGTGATCTTGCCGCTCAAGGGCGTCGCTTCCTGGCCCAAAGACATCTGCGCTGGAGCGGATGCCGCCGCCGCTACGATCAGTGCTGCAAATGCCGGACGAATGGTGCGCTTTGCCGAAATCGCCATGACTGGTCCCTTCCCGTTTCACCTTCCCCATCATACTCCGGGCGATGCCCCGGAAACAGAGCCAGTTTGGGGGCAAAAGGCCGGATCCGTCTCGGCCGCGGACGAATCGCGAAGCCTGCCGCAGGCCCAAAGGGAGTCTGATTTAGCGTCGACAAGAGAGATTATTCCGCGGGTTCGGTGGCGGGCGTTGCGGCTTTGCTGCTGCGCGCCTTGAGCTCGGTGAGCGTGACCACGCCGACGAAGCTGCTGGCGGAGAGAAAGATATGCCAGAGGAAATGCGTGCCGAAGGGAATGTAGGCGCAGGCATTGAGGTCGATGGTGCGGAAGAAGAGCGCCACGAGCGCGGAGGAGAGCGCAATCGTGCCGCCGAACGCCGCGCGTTTGGAATAGACATAGGTCTGTGCGATGAGCACGCCCGCCGCGGCGATCACGACCGGCGCGAGCGCGACCCAGCGCTGCACAAAGCCCCAATATTCCCGCGAATATTGAAAGGCGAGGAAGAAGGCGAGCAGGAAGATCGCGGCGCCCACATAGGACCATAGACGCCGCGCCCAGCAGAACATGAGGGCAAACAGGAAAAAGAGACCCGGCGTGACATCGAAGGCGAGTGCCCAGGGCTCGCGCAAGCCATGCCACAAGCCGCTGCCGATGCCGGTCGCGGCGATCAGCGCCGAGAGCGCATAGAGGTCATAAGCGCGCGGGGCACGCTTGGCGACGATATAGGCGGCGGCCAATCCGAACAGCACGATGACGCCGTTCGAGACCGTATTGACGGGCTCTGCCGGAAACGTGTTCCCGGCCCAATACATGGTCTCGCAATAGATCGGCCCCGAGCCTAACTGCGCCATGGCGTGTTCGTCCTTCTCGCCGCCAGCTTAGGGTTCCGAGCGGATTTTGTCGAAGGGGCCGGCACCGCTCAAATCTGCGCCAGCAGATGCTCGCCGCTCGAGACGCCGAAGCCGCCTGGTTCCTCGAGATTGAGCTCTTTCACCACGCCGTTGTCGACCAGCATCGAATAGCGGCGGCTACGCACGCCCATGCCGTTCTTGCTCATGTCCGCGTCGACACCGAGCGCGCGCGCGAAGTCGGCGTTGCCGTCGGAGAGCATGGTCACCTTTCCCGCGCTCTTCGAATGATCGCTCCAGGCGCGCATGACGGCGGCATCGTTCACGGCCGTGCAGGCGACGGCGTCGATTCCCTTCGCTTTGAACGCATCCGCGTTGTTGGCAAAGCTCGGCAGATGCTTGGCGGAGCAGGTGGAGGTGAATGCGCCGGGGACGGCAAACAGCGCGACGCGCTTGCCCTTGAAGAAATCATCGCTGGTGATTTCCTGCACGCCCGATTGGGTCACCTCGCGGAGCTTCACCGATGGAATCCTGTCGCCGACCTTGATCATCGTCTCGTCCTTTCACGTGAGCTTTGTTAACCGGGCTTTTAGCCCACAACGCGGCACCCTCGAAAGAGGCCGAAGACCTATTTGCGTGAAGCTAAAGCGCGAGTAACCTAGCGCCATGGGTTCTTCTCGCGATACCCGCGTGAACGAAGGCGAGAGCTTCCTCGAAGGCAAGCTTCTGATCGCCATGCCCGGTATGGGCGACGAGCGCTTCATCCAGACCGTCATCTATATCTGCGCGCATTCCTCCAAAGGGGCGATGGGCATCGTCATCAACAAGCCCATCCCTGGTCTCTCGTTCGGCGAGCTGATGAAGCAGCTTCAGATCGAGACGCAGCCCGCGATCGAGTTCCCCGTACTCTATGGCGGCCCGGTCGAGACCGGACGCGGCTTTGTCCTGCACAGCGGCGATTACGAAGGCAGCGATTCGACGCTTCCTGTCTCCGAGGACATTTCCTTGACCGCGACGCTCGACATCCTGCGCGCGATCGCGAACGGCAAAGGACCCAAGCACGCGCTGTTCGCGCTCGGCTATGCCGGCTGGGCGCCGGGCCAGGTCGAGACCGAGTTCCAGAACAATGGCTGGCTGCACTGCTCCGCTGATCCCGACCTCGTGTTCGGCAATGACCCGCAATCGAAGTGGACGACGGCGCTGGCGCGGCTCGGCATTGGGCCGTCGGGTCTGGTGGCAAATACCGGACGCGCCTAGCTACCGCGCCAGAGCCGTGGAGATGTAGCCGATGATTTCGGTAGCAGGCATCGGCGCGCCGAAGAAGTAGCCCTGGCCGTATTCGCAGCCCATCTCGCGCAGGAGCGTCGCCTCGCTTCCCTTTTCGACGCCTTCGGCGACGGCAGGCTGCTCGAGCTCGTGGGCGAGGCTGACGATGGAGGCGAGGATCGCGGCGCCGGCCTTCTCATGCGCCGCGGCGACGAAGCTCTTGTCGATCTTGATGACGTCAAAGGGGAAGCGCCGCAGATGGCTGAGCGAGGAATGTCCGGTGCCGAAATCATCGATCGCGAGGCCCGCACCGAGCGCCTTCAGTTTCTTCAGTGCCGCTTCGGCCTTGTCCGCGCCGGCCATCACCGCGCTCTCGGTGACTTCAAGACGGAGCGAGCGTTTGGCGATGGGCGTCGTCTTCAGGAGCGTCTCCAGCTCGGAGGCGAAGCTCTTATCGGCGATCTGCCGCCAAGTGACGTTGACATCGACGAACAGTGGCGGCTTTGCGGGGAAGAATTGCTGCCAGCGAGCGAGGTCCTCGGCCGCGCGCTTCAAGACGAAGCGCCCCAAAGGCACGATGAGGCCGCTGCGCTCGGCTTGCGGAACGAATGCGTCCGGCTCGACAAATCCGCGCTCCGGGTTACGCCAGCGCAACAGCGCCTCGAAGCCGGCGACCGAAGCGTCTTTCAGCCTGATGATAGGCTGATAGTGGACCTCGAATTCGTCGCGTTCGAGCGCACGGCGGAGGTCGCTTTCGAGCGCGACGGGATCGCGCGGAGCGAATTCGGCAAGGGCACTCGAATAGACGCAGACGCGCTCGCCGCCTTCGCGCTTCGCCTCGACCATGGCGAGCTCGGCTTGGGCGACCAGCTCCTGCGCATCCTCGGCCTTGGCACCGGTCGCGACGCCGACGCTCGTGGGAAGGTAAATCTCGCGCTCGTCGATGGTGAACGGGACACTGGCCATGTCGATGATGCGCTCGCCGAAATCGGAAAGCTCCGCGACGCCCTGCAAGAGCACCGCGAACATGTCGCCACCGACGCGGAAGATGGTCACCTTCCCCGTGCCGCGTTCGGGCGCGAACCCCTGTTCCAGGCGCTCGGCGAAAGCGCGCAGGAGCGTATCGCCGCGCTCGCGCCCTAAGCTGTCGTTCACCGCCTTGAAGCGATCGAGATCGAAGACGGCAAGGGCGCTCTGTTGGAAGCGCTGGCCAAGGTCTTCGAGCTGAGCGATGAGCGCGAGCCTGTTGCCGAGGCCGGTGAGCGCGTCCGTTTCGCTCGGATGCAGCCCCGCGGTTTCGGCATTCTTGCGTGCGGTCACGTCGGCAATCAGCCCGAGGCAGCGCTCGGCTTCCGTCGATTGTCCCGTCATGGTGGCGCGAAGCTCCAGCCACGCGGTGCGCGAGCCGGCGGCGCGGGCGCGGAATTCGAGGCGGAAGGCAACGCCGGGCTGATGCCGATAGGTTTCCAGCGCCTGCTGGTAGATCTCGCGATCATCGGGATGGATGCGCGAGACCCAGGTTTCCTTGGCGAGCTCGACCGCTCCCGTGGGGAGACCGAGAATCGCCGCGCCCTCGGCGGAGAGCGAAACGAGGCCCGTCTCCATGTCGAGATCGAACACACCCTGATGCGATGCCGCAACCGCAGCGAGCTCGCGCGCCTGATCGAGCGACTCGTCCGTGACGGCGGATTGGAGGTCGTCGCCCTTGTGCATCTCGCTGAACTCGCGCAGGCGCTCCATGGCGGGCTCGGTGGGCACGGCCGTGGCCAGCGCAACCAAGAGGGCACCGGCGGCGGAAAACCCGCCGATAGCGAACGGCGCGACGAGGTTGGCGCCGAACACACCGATGACGTTGAATGCCGCCGCCGCAGTGACGAGCGCGAAGATCGTTGCTGCCGGGGCCAAGCGCCGCGCGCCCGCAATCCCGATGCGGCCACAATGCGCGAGATAGCCCGCGGCCGCCGCGGCGCCGATCGGAGCGATAAGACGCACGACAGCGCCTGCGAGGGGCACAGCCGCGAAGGCTGCGATCCCGATGACGATGAGCGCAAGCGCCGCACTGTCGCGCCAGACATGCGCGCCGGGCTTCAGCGCTTCGAAGGCCGCAATGTGGTCGACAAGCCGGATCGCGGCGGCGAGAGCCACGCTGAGCGCGAGCGCGAACAAGCCATAAGGGCCGCCGAATCGCGTCAGGAAACTGCCATCAAAGACGCCGATCGACGTGAGCTCGGCGACGAGCAGAGCGGCCAGGAACAACGCCGCCCAGCGCGCATAGATGCGCCCCGACAGCGCGGCCGCGCCGGCCGCGAATGCGAGCGCAGCGGCGAGGAGACCCGAGACCAGACCTGAGAGAATCGCGATCTGGCGGTTGTGAGCGATCAGCGCCGGCTCCGCCCAGGCAAGCAAGGCGGGCCGCGCGGCGACGCCCTCGAAATGGAGCGCCAGCGTCGTGGCTTTGGCAGGCGGAACGAGGATGCGAAACGCATTCTCCCCGAATGCGGTCGTGCTCTCGATGACGATATCGGGATCGGACGATGCGGCTTCGATCAGCGCCGGCCGGCGCACCATGGGAGCGAGCTGGAGACCTCCCGCGGGCGGCTCGGAAGCGGCGAGCACGCGGGATACCACAGTCGTGCCGCGATTTTGCACGCCCAAGGTGAACCAGGCGCCGGACGGATCGGCGGGATCGACCACCTTGCGCGACGACACCGAAGGTCCGAGGTCGAGGACGGGCTGAGGCAAGTCGAAATCTACCGCGCCAGTGTCCGCGACGGAGGGGAGCTCGCGCGCTTGCGGGTTCTGCTGCTGGCCTTGATCGGCCGGCGCCGTCTCGGTGTCGACCGCCGCCGCCGCGCCTAAGGGCAAGGCAAGAGCCAGGACGAGAGTGCGGAGAAACGCGCCGACGAACATCCCTCAACCTACCGGGGCGTCGTCTTCCAGCAAAGCAAAGAGAATATGGTCGCGCCATTCGCCGTTGATCTGGAGATAGCTGCGCGCACGCCCTTCCTCGCGAAAACCGAGTTTCGACAAGAGGCTACGCGAGGGCTCGTTTTCGGGAATGCACGCGGCTTCCAGGCGGTGCAGGCCCAGCACCTTGAAGACGAAGGGCAGAACGGCGTTGATCCCGGCGGACATGTGCCCGTGCCGCGCGAACGGCTCGCCGATCCAATAGCCGATCGCAGCCGATTGGGTAACGCCACGCCGCACATTCGATAGCGTGCAGCCACCCATCAGCAAATTGTCCGGCTTGCGGAAGACGAAGAAGGGATAGGACAGATCGTTCCTGATCTCGCGCTGATAGCGCCGGATGCGGCGGCGAAAAGCGGAACGGGTGAGCTCGTCCGCCGCCCAGGTGGGCTCCCAGGGCATGAGAAACTCGCGCGAATTGCCCCGCAACGTCGCCCAGGCCGCGTAGTCGGAAATTTCAGGATAGCGCAGGAACACGCCATCGCCCTGCAGCACCGGTTCCCGGCCACCCGGAAAAATCAGCCCCCGCATGAACATGGCGGCGTCAGCGCGCCTCCACGAGCAATGGCGCGCGGCCGAATCGGCGCGAGAAGATATGCCGCGACTCCATGCGCTTGGCGGGCCCGACCGCGGCTACCGCCGGATCGCCGCGCTCGCAGATCTTGGTGGCGAAGCGCCGCAGCGCGGCGGCATCGACGTTCTCGAGCCGCGCCAACAATTCTTCGACCGAGAGAACGCGCCCATACACCGGGAGATGCGAAGCGATGCGCTCGCAGCGCGCGGATGGACTTTCGAGACCCATGAAAAGAGTGGCTTTCAGCTGAGCCCGGGCGCGCGCAGTCTCCTCCTCCGTCGCACCGGAGGCGAGGGCTTCCATTTCTCCGGCAATGATCGGAGCGATCTCGCCAGCCTTGTCCTCGGCGGTCCCCGCATAAATACCGAGCGTGCCGGTATCGAGATAGGACGCGGAGAAGGCGTAGATCGCGTAGCAGAGCCCCCTCTTCTCGCGCGCCTCTTGGAACAGCCGGGACGACATACCTCCGCCGAGCGCGGTGGCGAAGACACGCGCCGCAATGGTATCGGGATCCCCGCTCGGCACGCCGGGAAAGGCGAAGGCCAAGTGGGCCTGCTCGAGATCATCGTCATCGCGCATTTCGCCCGGGTTGAAGGAGGCGGGACTGGGCTTGCGCCCCGTGCCGCGCTCGAGTCGCGCAAAGAGCGCTTGGCCTCTATCGACAATCTCGGCGTGATCCACTGCGCCCGAAGCAATCAGCACCATCGACCCGGCGCGGTAATTCGACGCCATGTAATCCTGAAGGTCGCCGCGGGTGAATTCGGCAACGGTCTTCTCGCTACCGTAGATCGGCCAGCCCATCGGCTGTTCGGGATAGCAGGCCTCCTGCAGGTGATCGAAGATCAGGTCATCGGGCGTATCGCGCGCTTGCCCGATCTCCTGGATGATGACCTCGCGTTCCCGCTCGAGCTCTCCCGTCTCGAAGGTGGGTTCGATCAGGATGTCGGAGAGGAGATCGAGCGCGAGCGGGACATCTTCTTTCAGCACACGAGCGTGGAACGCGGTCTGCTCGCGGCTGACCGCTTCGATCTCGGTCGCAATGTCCTTGGCCGAGCGCCGGATCGTGCCTTTGAATGCCATGTGCTCGAGCACATGGGAGAGCCCCGCCTCCCTCGGCGTCTCATGGCGGGCGCCACAATCGACCCAGATTCCCAGGGCCGCGCTCATGAGATGCGGCATGGGGTCGGTGGCGACGATCAGGCCGTTATCCAATTTGGTGATTTCGATGGTCATGAATGAAGAGCTCGCTCCAGGATGAATGTTTTCACCGCGCCCACCCCGTTCGGCAGCACAGTGTAGCGTTCTTCTTGGGCCCTTAGGCGATCGAGTTTTTCAGGTAATTCTGGTGCTTTTCCAATGGCTTGGGTTATGGCTGGCGTGAACTTGGCGGGGTGCGCCGTGGCCAGCAGCACGACCGGGCCCTCAAGCCACTGCTTCACTTTTTCCGCGGCAACGATTCCCACCGCCGTGTGCGGATCAATCACGATGCCGCTCTCGCGATAGACGCGCGCGATTGCGGCGACCGTTTCCTCGTCATTGGCGGGGGCTGCGAGATAAGTCTCCTGAAGCTCGCGCAGGCATTGCGTGCGATATCCAGCCGGCATCGCGGCCCGAGGCCTCAAACAGAGCGCGCTCGAAATTGCTCGCGACCTGGATGTCCATCGAGGGGCTCAAAGTAGGATGTGCCCGGCCCGCGCCATAAAGGCCGGTGTGGAGTGCCCGTACGAGGATGTCGTTCGAGTTGGTCGCAATCACGAGGTGCTCGATGGGGAGCCCCATGCGCCAGGCAGCGTCGCCTGCAAAGATGTCGCCGAAATTCCCCGTCGGCACGACGAAGTTCACGAGCCGCCCCTGGCCTGCGCCGAGCGCCGCTCCCGCGGTCACGTAGTAGACACATTGGGCGACGATACGGGCGAAGTTGATGGAGTTGACGGCGGTAAGATGCGTACGGGAGGAGAATTCGCTGTCGGCGAACAGGTCTTTCACGATCGCCTGCGTGTCGTCGAAGGTCCCTTCGAGCGCAATGTTGTGGACGTTTGATTCCAGCACCGTCGTCATCTGCCGGCGCTGGATATCGGACACCCGGCCATGAGGATGCAGGACGATGACGTCGACATTGGGCTGACCTTTTAGCGCGGCGATCGCCGCCGATCCGGTATCGCCCGAAGTCGCCACGATGACCGTCGCGCTGCGCTGCTGCTTCTCGAGCGCGCGCGCGAAAAGGCGACCCAAGAGCTGCATGGCCACGTCCTTGAACGCGAGCGTGGGACCGTGAAACAGCTCGAGCAGGAAGCGATTGGGCGCAAGCTCGACTAGAGGCACAACCGCCTTGCGGTCGAAGGTCGCGTAAGCGGCGTCAACATCGGCGCGGAACTCGTCGTCGGTGAATGCATCCCCGATGAAGGGATGCATCACGCGATACGCCACCTCTGCATAAGGTCGCTCGGGGAGATAGAGGCCGCCATCGGGCGCAGGGCCGCCCAGGAGCACGTCCAAGAATGGCGCCGGTGCGCCTCCCCTGGTGCTGACGAATTGCATTTATCGGATCCTCAAACGTCCCTGATGCGAATGGTAGACGAGATATACGCCTATCAAGGCGAGCGCGAGGCCAAACCAGGTGATCGCGTATTGCAAATGGCTGTTGGGAAAATCCACCACCGTCTGACCTCCTAATGGCCAGCCGCCCGGATTAGACGTGGCATCCGCCTCGACGATGAAAGGCGGGACCATCACGCCTATCGCCAGCGCTATTTCCGGGACATTTTTTACGAACCAGAGCCGGGTCTTGAGGTCGGCCGCCGGCGTAAACAGGCCGGGTTTCTGGGACAGCCTTAACACCCCAGTCACTGCGGTTTCGTCTTCGACCTGCCCCGCTGAGCGCGCCTCGGGTCCGCGCAACGCATCCGGCACAAAGCCACGATTGATGAGAATGGTTCGGCCGTCGTCCTCGACCAACGGCGTCACCACCTGCACGCCTGGAGCGCCCATCGGGCCTTGAGCAAAGAGGTAGACCTCCTTCTCGTGCTGGAAGCGGCCCATGACGCGGACATGGTGCCATTCGCCTTGCTCGACGCCATTGGCGATCACTTCGGCCAAAGGCGCCGCCGGCGCTTTCATTCCCGCTTCGACGCTTGCGATCAGGCTTTCCTTTTCGTGCAGCCGCTGGATCTGCCAGATGCCGAGGCCGACGAGCAGGAGCAAACCGGGGATGAACCACAGGGTCGGAACGAGCAGCGGACGGAATCGGATCATCTGGCAGCTTTATATCTCGCGCAATCTGAGGCGGACCGCGACGCCACTTCGCCGGATTGCGCTCTAATCAGCGCGGCGGGCTTCCTCGGCCCGGTGCTTGTATTGAAGCACAAGCAGGGCAGCCTTGAGCGGCCGTAAGAGACCGAGTGACAAGATCACGACCGCGGGTCCCCAGATTGCGGCATGTACCCAATAGGGCGGCTGGAACTTCACCTCGGTGATCAAGGCACCGCCCGCGACGATCGCGCCCACGATCAGGATCACGAAAACGGCCGGACCGTCGCCGGCCTGGAACGCGGCGTAGGAAAGCCCGCACACCGAGCATCCGGGTGCCACACGGAGATAACCGCGAAACAGCCGCCCTCTGCCGCAATGCGGACAGCGAGCGAGCAGCGAGGCATAGAGGACCGAGGGCTCTGCCTCGGGCCGCATGCGCCCCAGACATAGATGCAAGCGAAGAGGAACAGCCACACCACGTCGACGAAGTGCCAGTACCAGGCGGCTGCCTCGAAACCGAAGTGCCGGGTCGGGATGAAATGGCCCTTGATCGCGCGAAAGAGGCACACGGTAAGGAACGTCGTGCCGATGATGACATGCGCGCCGTGGAAACCCGTCGCCATGAAGAATGTGGTGCCGTAGATCGCTCCGAGATTTCCCATGCCCACGGTCAAGTGCTTGTGCGCTTCGTCCATGAACGGCATCAGCTGCGCGCCGTTTAGCCCGAAGGTGAAGGCCGCGTGGCTGTATTCATAGGCCTGCACGCAAGTGAAGCTCGCGCCCAAAAGAATGGTAACGATGAGCCCCTGGATCGCGCCCTTGCGGTCGTTGTGGAGAATGCAGTGATGGGCCCAGGTGACCGTCGCGCCTGACGTGAGGAGGATCAGCGTGTTCAGCAGCGGAAAGTGCCAAGGATTGAATGTGACGATGCCTTCGGGCGGCCAAGTGCCGATCGAGACGTCGAGCGGGAACAGCGCCGAATTGAAGAAGGCCCAGAACCAGGCAAAGAAGAACATCACCTCTGAGGCGATGAACAGGATCATCCCGTAGCGCAAGCCGAGCTTGACGACCGGCGTGTGATCGCCCTTGACGACCGATTCCGCCACCACGTCGCGCCACCAGCCGAGCATCGTGTAGAGCACGAGGCCTATGCCGATGATGAAGATCCAGGGCTGACCATTCACGGGCAGGCCCCAGAAGCCGGTGTAACCCGAGTTCATCCAGAACACTGCGCCGATGAGCATCAGGCCGGCTCCGGTCGCACCCACGATCGGCCAGGGGCTGGGGTCGACCAGATGGTAATCGTGATGCACTTCGCCGTGAGCCATGGTGTTCGCCTTTCGAAGGTTCAGCCCCCGGAACCCGATCTCTTGACGGCGGATGCCGCCGTCTTGCGATTGGCTGCCGGATAGAAGGTATAGGAAAGCGTGATTTCGCCGACCCCGTCGTCGTTGTGGTCTTTCATGATTTCGGGCGCGACGAAGAAGGAAACCGGCAGTGAAGCAGAAGCACTGGATCTTGCTGAAGTAGCGCGCGGCGTTATCGGGCTGCACGTTGAACGAGGCGTGGCCGATCACCGGGGCGGACGAATTATTCGAGGCGCGGAAAAAGACGAGCTTGTTCTCGCCGACTTTGACTTTGACCGAGCGCTCTACCGGTTCGAACGACCACGGCAAGGCCGGGTCGACATTGGTATCGAAGCGAACCGTGATGACACGGTCGGTAGTCTCGGTCGGGGCGGCGTCCGCGCGATTAGGGGTGCCGCCATAACCGGTCGCGCGACAGAAGGCGTAGTAGAGGGGGACCGCGGCGTAGGACATCCCGACCATGCCGATGACAACGGCAACGCAGCTTAGGACCGTCACGTGTTTGCGCGAGAGAAGCTTCATCGCTTGATCCTAATCGACCACATGGCCGCCTAAACGTACGATCGTCATCCAGAAGAACAGGACAGCCAGGAACAGGAGGATGCCGGCAATCGCATAATTGCGCATGCGGCGTGCCCGTTCGAAGCGTTCCTTCTCCTTCTCATCCCGATTCATCCAAGGATCAACGGCTGGAACTGGGGCAATCCCGCCGCCTGCTCCACGATCAGCGCCGCGAACAGCGCAAAAAGGTAGAGGATCGATATCCCGAACAGCCGGCGCGCTTGGGGCTCCCGCACCTCGTCGCGTTCGTGAAGGACTTTGAAGCTCTGCACGAGAAAGAGCAGGCCTAGGCCCGTGCAGACGCCAAGATAGAGAGGACCGGCGATGCCGAGTGCAAGCGGCGTGAAACCGCTCAAGACCACCAGCACCGTGTAAAGGAGAATCTGCCGCCGGGTTTCGGCCTTGCCAGAGACAACTGGCAACATCGGCACATTCGCCCGTGCGTAATCCTCGCAGCGAAACAGCGAGAGCGCCCAGAAGTGCGGCGGCGTCCAGAGGAAGATGATGCCAACGAGAACGAGGGGCGCGACGCCGAGTGAACCCGTCACCGCCGCCCATCCGATCGCCGGTGGAAGAGCGCCCGCAAGCCCGCCGATGACAATGTTCTGCGGCGTCCTGCGTTTGAGCCAGATCGTGTAGATGAAGACGTAGAACCCAATCGTGAAAGCAAGAAGCGCCGCGGCCACGAGGTTGACCAACAAGCCCATCACCGTGACGGCGCCCGCAGCGAGCATGACCCCGAATGCCGTCGCCTCGCCTGGCGTGAGATGCCCCTGAGGCACGGGACGCCCGCTCGTGCGGGACATCAGCGCGTCGATATCGGAATCGTAGGCCATGTTTAGCGCGCCCGATGCGCCGGCACCGACGGCAATGCAGAGAAGCGCGGTCAGCGCCGTCGCAATATCGATATGGCCGGGCGCGAGCACCAATCCCGCCACCCCGGTGAACACCACGAGCGACATCACGCGGGGCTTCAAGAGCTCGAAGTAATCCGTAACGGTGGCAATCGGCACCACGTCGGATCTTCCGGCATCACGCGCTTCTACGATCGACACGTCCTAATCTTTCCTAACTCAGTGGGCCGTGTCCTGGATACGCGGCAGGTCGTTATAGGTGTGGAACGGCGGCGGCGAAGACAGCGTCCACTCCAGCGTCGTTGCACCCACGCCCCATGGATTGTCGCCTGCCACCCGCTTGCGCATGAAGGCTTCGGCCATCGTCACCAGGAACACGAGGACGCCGAAGCCGGCAATGAAGGCGCCGATCGAGGATACATAGTTCCAGCCGGCGAAAGCATCGGGATAATCGGCGTAACGGCGCGGCATTCCCGCGAGACCCAAGAAGTGTTGCGGGAAGAACGCCGTGTTGACGCCGATGAAGGTGACCCAGAAGTGCAGCTTCCCGAGCGTCTCGTTGTACATGTAGCCGGTGATCTTGGGGAACCAGTAGTACCAGCCGGCGAAGATTCCGAAGACGGCCCCGAGCGAGAGCACGTAGTGGAAGTGGGCCACTACGTAATAGGTGTCCTGCAGCACGACGTCGACGCCGGCATTGGCGAGCACCACGCCCGTCACGCCTCCGATGGTGAACAGGAAGATGAAGCCGACGGCCCACAGCATCGGCGTGCGGAAGCTGATCGAGCCGCCCCACATGGTCGCGATCCAAGAGAAGATCTTGATGCCGGTCGGGACCGCGATGACCATCGTAGCGAAGATGAAATAGGCCTTCGTGTCCGCCGTAAGTCCCACCGTGTACATGTGGTGAGCCCAGACGACGAAGCCGATGAAGCCGATGGAGACCATGGCGTAGGCCATGCCGAGATAGCCGAACACCGGCTTCTTCGAGAACGTCGACACCACCTGGCTGACCATGCCGAAGGCCGGAAGGATCAGGATGTAGACTTCCGGGTGTCCGAAGAACCAGAAAACGTGCTGGAACAGGATCGGATCACCGCCGCCGGCCGGATTGAAGAACGTCGTTCCGAAATGCCGGTCGGTCAAAAGCATGGTGATCGCGCCCGCGAGCACGGGGAGCGAGAGCAGCAAGAGAAAGGTCGTGACCAGGATCGACCAGACGAAGAGCGGCATCTTGTGCAGCGTCATGCCCGGCGCGCGCATGTTGAAGATCGTGGTGATGAAATTGATCGCGCCTAGGATCGAAGAGGCGCCCGCCAGATGCAGCGAGAAGATGGCCAAGTCCATTGCCGGACCCGGCGAGCCGTATGTCGAGAGCGGCGCATAGACCGTCCAACCGCCGCCGACACCCTGCCCGCCCGAGTCGCCCTCCACGAACATCGAAAGGATGAGGAACAGAAACGAGAACGGCAGCAGCCAGAAGGAGATGTTGTTCATGCGCGGGAACGCCATGTCGGGCGCACCGATCATCAACGGCGTAAACCAATTGCCGAAGCCGCCAATCATCGCCGGCATGATCATGAAGAACACCATGATCAGTCCATGGCCGGTGACGAAAACGTTGAAGGTGTGAGGGTCCTTGAAGATCTGCAGGCCGGGATACATCAGCTCGGCACGCATCATCATCGACAGGAACCCGCCGAGGAGCCCCGCGACGATGGCGAACACAAGGTACATCGTGCCGATGTCCTTGTGATTGGTCGAATACACGAAACGCCGCCAGCCGGTAGGATGACCGGCGTGGGCGGCATGTCCCGCGTGGGAGTCGTGGCTCCTGTCTTGTGCACCTGCCATGGCGTCCTCCCTCTTGCTCAATGCCCAGCCGCGAAGCGCGTCGGCGCGCCCGCGGAGGCAAATTTGGTCTTGGCTTCCTGTACCCACATGTCGAATTTTTCTTGGCTGACGACTTCGATCTCGATGGGCATGAAGGCATGGCGCGCGCCGCAAAGTTCGGAGCACTGCCCGTAATAGATGCCTTCCTTCTCAGCCTTGAACCAGGTCTGGTTGATGCGCCCGGGGACGGCGTCCATCTTCACGCCGAAAGCCGGAAGCGCCCATGAGTGAATCACGTCGGCGCCGGTGGTGAGGATGCGGACGTTCTTGTTGACCGGAACCACGACATGGTTGTTGGTGCCCAAGAGACGCGGCTCGCCGTTTGGAACAGTGGGCTGCGACCGGCGCTCGGGAACCATCTGAGCGTCGAACGTGAAGTTGCCGTTGTCGGGATATTCGTAGCTCCAAAACCACTGCTTGCCGATTGCCTTCACCGTCAAGTCCGCCGGCGGCAGGGTTTCCTCGAAGTAGAGCAACCGGAAGGAGGGCACCGCGATGGCCACGAGGATCAGCACGGGAAGCACCGTCCACATCACTTCAAGGACAGTGTTGTGAGTCGTCGCCGTGGGCGTCGGGTTGGCACGCGCGTTGAAGCGGATCATGATCCAGGTCAAGAGGCCCAGCACGAAAAGACAGATCGCGGTGATGATGTAGAGAACGAAACTGTGCAGCTGGATGATGTCGCGCATCCGCTCGCTCGCCGGGTTCTGCAGGCCGATCTGCCAAGCCACTGGTTGGGCTTGAGCCGCCGCGGCGAGCGCGGTCATGGCTACCGACAGGAAAAAGCTGAATGCACCAAGCTTCCGGATCATGAGCCCCACCTTGCATATGCCTCTAACCGGCGACTGGACGGCATCCAGCCCCGGCGTCAATCGGGAGTGATTCACCAACGGTCTAGGCGGCCCCGTCTCTGCGAGTCATTGCGACCTGATGCCACGCGCGCCCACCCCAACGCAATCATTCATCCCCCCGAAGGTGACGTCGCGCCGGCGGCCCCTTATATAGGGTAACAGTACTGCCCTAAAGCCGGAGTCTCCCGATGACAAGCCAGGAAGAGCTTTTTTTTGTGCAAACCGGAATGGACCGGCAGCGCGTCCAGAGCATCGTCGATGAAACCCTGCATGGCGCAGACGATGGCGAACTCTTCCTTGAATACCGGCGGACCGAGAGCTTCGCGTTCGACGATGGGCGGCTCAAGGCAGCCACCTACGATACGACCCAGGGCTTTGGTTTAAGGGCAGTCTCGGGCGAGGCGACCGGCTACGCCCACGCCTCGGAATTGTCCGAGGCCGCCATCAAGCGCGCGGCCGAGGCGGTGGGCGTGGTAAAGCTCGGACACTCCGGGACCCTCGCCCAAGGGCCCACCAGAACCAATACCCACCTCTATACGGCGGAGAGCCCACTCGATTCGGCTCCCTTCGAGGTCAAAGTGAAGCTGATGGGCGAGATCGACGCTTATGCCAGGGCCAAGGACCCCCGGATCCGACAGGTCTCGTGCTCCCTTGCAGGCGAGTGGCAGGCGGTCGAGATCATCCGTCCCGGCGGCGAAATTTACCGCGACACGCGGCCTCTGGTCCGGCTGTCGGTTTCGGTGGTGGTCGAGGAGAACGGGCGGCAGGAGACCGGCTATTACGGTGGTGGCGGGCGCCGCGCTTACACCGATTACATCAACCCGGAATATTGGCGGGCCTCGTCAATCTCCGCTCGATCCCGGCGCCCGCCGGCGAGATGTCGGTCGTTCTCGGCCCCGGGTGGCCGGGCATCCTCTTGCATGAGGCGGTCGGCCATGGGCTGGAGGGCGACTTCAACCGCAAGAAGACCTCGGCTTTCGCCGGTTTGCTCGGCCAGCGTGTGGCTTCGCCGGGCGTCACCATCGTCGATGATGGGACCATCGGCGAGCGGCGGGGCTCGTTGTCGATCGACGATGAGGGCACACCCACCTCGCGCACGGTTCTGATCGAGGACGGAATCCTCAAAGGCTTCATCCAGGATCGGATGAACGCGCGGCTGATGGGCATGAGGCCGACCGGAAACGGCCGGCGCGAATCCTTCGGTCACGCCGTCATGCCGCGGATGACCAACACCTACATGCTGGGCGGCAACCACACGCCGGAGGAAATCCTGACCTCGGTAAAGAACGGAATCTACGCGGTGCAGTTCGGCGGCGGCCAGGTCGACATCACATCGGGCAAGTTCGTCTTCTCGTGCACCGAAGCCTACAAGATCGAGGACGGCAAAGTCGGCGCTCCGATCAAGGGCGCAACTTTGATCGGCAACGGACCCGACGCGATGACGCGCGTCAGCATGATCGGGAACGACATGAAGCTCGATCCCGGGATCGGCACTTGCGGCAAGAACGGGCAAAGCGTGCCCGTCGGAGTCGGGCAGCCGACACTGCGCATCGATGGTCTGACCGTGGGCGGGACGGCAGCGTAAGCGCCTCGATTTCGTGCATTGTGATTAAGTCTTGATCGCCAAGTCGGTGATCGAGGACGGCAGCGCGAAATTTATTTCATCCGAACGCGGATAATCGGCCTTTTGCCGTGCGCGTCCGTATTGCACGGTGCTTCGGTCCGGCGGAACATCGAAGCGCATAAGAGCCGCACGAGTTCCGATCGGCATCATGGCGGAGCGTCATCTTTCTCTTGTCTCCAAACAACCCTTGCCGGGCGCGAGCCGGGAGATCATTCGCCTCCTCGGACGCCAGCTTGGCGACGTCATCCGCGACCAACACGGGCAGACAGCATTCGATCGCGTCGAGGGACTTCGGCGTCACGTCGTAGCCGAGCACCGCCAAGGCCGGTCCGTGGTCACGCTCATCACGCAGCTTAGTCATCTGCCCGCTCGCGATCTGGTTCTCCTGATACGCGCCTTCGCGATCTTTTCGCAGCTTGCGAACATCGCGGACGACTATCTCGCGCGCTGCCAGGCCGACGAAGAAGAGCACGATCCGCTGCAGCTCTTAAAAGGCCGAACCGATCTCTCGCCGGGCCGGATTCATGCTTTCCTCGCCGGCGCTTTGATTTCACCCGTCATCACCGCGCATCCGACCGAAGTACGCCGCCAGAGCATCATCGATCGCGAGGCCGCAATCGCCGATCTGCTGCCGCTTTATGAGAACGCTCCCCCGACCAAGCCGCGCCGGAGCGAGCTCGAAATCCGGCTGCGCCGCGAGATCCGCACGTTGTGGCAAACCAGGATGTTGCGGCCGACGCGAATTCACGTCGCCGACGAAATCGCCAATGCCGCTTCGATTTTCGCGCGCACGTTCTTGACGCAGTTGCCCATCGTCAAGCGCCGCCTGGCGTCGCTGTTCGAGCTCGAAGGACCGCTGCCGGCCGCCCTCACCGTGGGTTCGTGGGTCGGCGGCGATCGCGACGGCAATCCCTTCGTCAGCGCCGAGGCGCTCGATCACGCAGTGCGTACGGCCGCCACGATCGTCCTCGATCATTATCTTGACGAGCTTCAGGCCTTGGGTGGGGAGTTGTCGCTCTCGGACGAGCTTGTTGGCGTCAGCAAGCCTTTGGCGGCACTCGCAGCAAAGGGCGGGCACGCGTCGGAGCACAAGGCGGACGAGCCCTATCGGCGCGCGCTGACTTATAGTTACGCGCGGCTCGCCGCGACCAGAAAGGCGCTTCTCGGCCGCCTACCGGCGCGAACACCGCGGCAGGATGCGCCTCCCTACCAATCTGCGCGCGAATTTGCGGACGATCTCGCGATCACATCCAACTCGCTCAAGCAGAACGGAAGCGTCGACCTTGCGGAAGGCCGCCTGGCCGAATTGCGCGAAGCGGTTGAAAGCTTCGGCTTTCACTTGGCGACCATGGATCTGCGACAGAATTCCGCCGCGCATGAGCGCGCGATCGCGGAATTGCTGCGGGAGGCGGGCGTGAGCGACCGCTATGGCGAGCTGACCGAGAAGGATCGTGTCGAGCTCCTTTCGAGCGAGCTTGCCAGTCCGCGCATGCTGAGAACGCCTTACCGCAGCTATTCGCCGGACACGCTGAGAGAGCTTGCGATCGCGGATAGTGCCGCGCGGCTCAATCGCCAATTCGGCGAGGGCGCCGTTACCAACTACGTCATCTCCAAGGCCGAAAGCGTCTCCGACATCCTGGAGCCGGCGATCCTGTTGAAAGAGGCCGGTCTGTTCTCGCCGGGCGAGCGTCCTCACTCGGCCATGCGCATCATTCCCCTGTTCGAGACGATCGAGGATTTGCGCTCGAGCCCCGAGATCATGCGCGAGTATTTCGATTTGAAGCTCGGCCGCGCAATCTTGAGCAGTCAAAGCGATCTGCAAGAGGTGATGATCGGCTATTCGGACAGTAACAAGGACGGCGGCTATGTCACCTCGAATTGGGAAATCCGCTCCGCGATCGTCAAGCTGATCGCTTTGGGCAAATCGCGCGGCATCGGCATGCGCTTCTTTCACGGACGCGGCGGCACGGTCGGCCGGGGCGGAGGCCCAAGCTTCGAAGCGATCCGCGCGTTACCGGCGGGCGCCACGAACGCGGGCATCCGAGTCACCGAACAGGGCGAAGTGGTTGCCAGCAAATACGGCCTTCCCGATGTCGGCCGCCGCACGCTCGAGACAACCCTTGTCGCGACGCTGCTTTCCAGTATCGATCCGGAGACGGATGCCGCCGACGGCGAGATGGCCGAAACGTTCTCGGAGCTCAGCGCGCACGCCTATCGCGCCTATCGGGCGCTGGTCTACGAAACGCCGGGATTCGAAACGTATTTCCGGCAATCGACACCCATTCCGGAGATCTCCGATTTAAAGATCGGCAGCCGCCCGCCGTCGCGCACCAACTCCACCCGCATCGAGGACCTGCGCGCCATCCCCTGGGTGTTCAGCTGGAGCCAAGCGCGCGTGATGCTGCCCGGCTGGTACGGCTTTGGAACGGCAGCGGCGAAATTGCACGAAACGCAGCCGGGCGCGCTCGAAGCTCTTTATGCGAATTCGCGATTCTTCAGGACCATCGTCTCCAATCTCGAGATGATGCTGGCGAAGTCGAATTTGGAGATCGCGCGGCTCTACGCCGATCTTGTTCAAAATCAGCAATTGGCGAACGACATCTTCGACCGCATCGCGCTCGAGTGGAACACGACGAGCGATCGGGTCTTGAGCTTGACCGGACAAACAGCGCTTCTGGAAAAAAACCCGGAGCTCGCCGAATCCATCCGGCTGCGGCTCCCGTATATCGACGCCCTCAATCTTCTGCAGCTCGATCTCCTGCGCCGCCGCCGAGCGGGCAAGGACGACGAGGAGACGCTTCAAGGAATTCACATGTCGATCAACGGCGTTTCGGCGGGCTTGAGGAACAGCGGGTAGCTTGACGCGCACGAGTCATGCGCATAACCTATGCGCATGAAAAAAGGCCTCTCCGACTCGCCCAAGCTTTACCGTGCGCCCCAGGCGCAGCGGCACAGCGGGCATATCGGTCAACCGCCCAAATCGGCGAGGAAACGCCCAGTGAACGTCTCGATCGACGGAGATATCCTCGCTGACGCGAAAGCGCTTGGCATCAATCTGTCCCAGGTGCTGGAAGACGAACTGCGCAAGCGCGTGAAAGAAGAAAAGACCAAGCGTTGGCAGGAAGAGAACCGCGAGGCGATCGAATCCTATAATCGCTTCATCGCCGAGCATGGCATCTGGGGCAAGAAGTATCGCAGTTGGTGAGCACCGCTATTCGTCAGCTCGACGTCTGTCCCAATCCGGAGTTGGAGACGCGCGACTCGTATCCCTACATCGTCGTTCTGCAATCCGACGCACTTCGGCACATCGCAACACGGGTGGTTGCGCCCCTGGGCGCTCCGAGAAAAATACAGTTTCTGGAACGATTGTTGCCCGAGGTCACTGTCAAAGGCACGCGTTATGTGATTGCAATTCCTGAACTCGGCGCGGTTCCACTTAGCGAATTGAAAGCTCCAATTGCCAATCTCGAAAGTCACCGCGACCGCATTGTCGCCGCGCTCGATCTCGTCTTCACTGGCATCTGAGATGACGGAATACTGGTTCAAACCGAAGCAGCGGGGCATCGGCGCCGGCGTGCCGATCAGCTGGAAAGGCTGGGCGCTGTTCGGCGGTCTCGTGCTGGCGATCCTCTCGGTGCCGGCGCTGATCACCCTCTACCTCGGTTACGAGGGGAGCGTGCCACTGCGCTTGGTGGCTGTCCTCATCGTGTCGATTCCGTTCATTCTCGTTGCTTGGAAAAAGACCGAGGGCGGCTGGCATTGGCGCCGCGGCGAAGAGGACACGGATGACGAGCACTCGGTTTAGAGAAAATTATAGGCTTCGTAGAGGCGGTGAAGATCGCCTTTCCACTCGCCGCGATAGAGCGCCAGCAATTCTTCCGCTCGGGTATAGCCGCGGTCGACGAGCTCCTGCAGCGGCTGAAGGAAGCCCTCCTCAGTCGCCCCGGCCGAATCCATCTCGGCGCGGGCCCTGAGGCCCGCGAGCGAGATCTCGAGCATGCGGCGCGCGAGCTCATGCACGTTGGTCTTTCGGAACGGCGTCTTGAAGGCGAGCTTGGGCACGGATGCGCGCAGCTCCTCGCGTTCTTCCGCCGTCCAATCCTTGACGAGGTCCCACGCCGCATCGAGCGCGGTCTGATCGTAGAATATCCCCGCCCATAGAGCGGGCAGCCCGCAGATGCGGCGCCACGTCCCGCCATCGGCACCGCGCACCTCGAGATAGCTCTTGAGGCGGACTTCGGGAAAGATCGTCGTCAGGTGATCGGCCCAGTCGGACATCATCGGCGTGATGCCCGCGAGCTCGGGGATTCGGCCGCTCAGGAAATCGCGGAAGCTCTTTCCCGCCACATCGATATATTTTCCGTCGCGGTAGACGAAGTACATCGGCACATCGAGCGCGTAATCGACGTAGCGTTCAAATCCGAATCCGTCTTCGAACACGAAAGGCAGCATGCCCGCACGCGCATTGTCGACGTCGGTCCAGATCTGACTGCGGTAGGACAGAAAGCCGTTCGCGATCCCCTCGCGGAAGGGCGAGTTGGCGAACAGCGCGGTGGCGACGGGCTGGAGCGCGAGCCCGACCCGGAATTTCTTCACCATGTCGGCTTCGGAAGAAAAGTCGAAATTGCCCTGCACGGTGCAGGTACGGAACATCATCTCGAGCCCATAGCCGCCGACTTTCGGCATATAGGAGCGCATGATCGCGTAGCGGCCTTTGGGCATCACCGGCATTTCGGGGAGTCGCCAGGTAGGCGCGAAACCAACTCCCAAACAGCCGGCGCCGATTTCCGCGCACACCACGCGCACCTGCTGGCGGTGTGTGTTCACCTCGACGCAAGTCTCATGGACGTTCTTGACTGGCGCGCCGGAGAGCTCGAACTGACCGCCGGGCTCCAGCGAGAGAGCGGCGCTGTCCTGGCTCAAACCGATGATGTTCTCGCCCTCCATGATCGGGCGCCAGCCGTAGCGCTGCATCCCTTCGAGCAGGGCGCGGATGCCGGGTTTGCCGAGATATGGAAGCGGCTTGTAGTCCTTGAGCGAGTACACGAATTTCTCGTGCTCGGTGCCGATCCGCCAATTGCTCTTGGGGCGATGTGCTGGACGAGATCCTCGCGCGAAGCGATCGGCCCGCCGGCGGATTGCGGAATCGACATGTGTTCCCTTTGCCGCGAAGCCGTTTCGCGTTCATCAACGGTGATGTTGGAACCTAGTGGGCCGAGCTTGGGCTTTCAACGCCAATCGCCGCAAATCGCCTGCCATACGCTTAGCGCGGCAAGGGCCGCCGTATCTGCTCGCACGATCCTCGGACCGAGGCCCACGGGCAGCACGAAGGGCGAGCTGCGTATGAGCGCCCTCTCTTCCGGTGCGAACCCGCCTTCGGGACCGGTGAGCACGCCCCACGCGAATGGCGTGCCCCTCGCCTCGATCAACGCATCCGCAATCGGCGCGCCGCCCGTTTCGTCACAGAAGAGAAGACGCCGCCCTTCCGGCCAGTTGCGCAGGAGCGTGTCGAGATCGACCATCGGTCTTATCTCGGGCACGCTCAATCGGCCCGATTGCTCGGCCGCCTCGATCGCGTTCAAGCGGAGCCGATCGGGATTTATGCGCCTGACAATCGTCCGAGTCGTCAGTACAGGCTGCAGCACGCGAACGCCAAGTTCGGTCGCCTTCTGCGCGACGTAATCCGCAGGCGTCTTTTTGATCGGCGCAAACGCAAGCCACAGATCTGGCACTTCCGATTGCGGCTCTGTCTGCATTTCGCAGACGAGCTTCAAGCTACGGCGTCCTGGTTCGGCCACTCGAGCGCGCCATTCGCCATCGCGGCCATTGAACAACCGAACGCGATCGCCCGAGCGCGCGCGCATCACATGCAGGAGATAATGGGCTTGCGCGGCCTCGATAGCGATCTGAGCACCCGCAAAGAGCGACGCATCCACGAAAAGCCGCAATTTGCCCCCAGGCTCTTGGAGCTCGGCTTTGAGCGCATCCGGCACTTTGTCTCCGCCCATTCGCGCGCTACGTTCCCTTTATGCCGAAAGCGTTGCAGCACGCATGAGCGCCGATCCGCAAGTCCCTCAAGGCCTCGCCCGCGCCGAGGTGCGCCCGAGCGACGCGCTGCCCGCGAGCTGGGTGGACGACATGCCGCGTTTCATGCGGCCCTATTTGCGGCTTATGCGGCTCGACCGCCCGATCGGCACCTGGCTTCTGTTCTGGCCCTGCGTGTTCGGTCTGGCGCTCGGCGCGGCGGCCGAGGGCCGCAGCTTTCCCAATCCCTGGTACGTGGTCCTGATGGCGGCTGGTTCGGTCGTGATGCGCGGCGCCGGCTGCGCGTACAACGCGTGGCCCGCACGCGCGGGCGGCCGATCGCATCGGGTGCGGTGAGCCTCGCCGCGGCGTGGGTGTTTGCGATCTTTTTGAGCCTCATCGGATTGCTCATTCTTCTGAACTTCAACCTGTTCACGATTCTGCTCGGCGCCGGCTCGCTGTTCCTCATCGCCTGCTATCCGTTCATGAAGCGGATCACATGGTGGCCACAGGCCTGGCTTGGGCTGACCTTCAATTGGGGCGTGCCGCTCGGATACGCGGCCGAGACGGGGCATTTGGCGCCGGGCCCTTATATATTCTATGCCGGATGCTTCTTCTGGACTCTCGGCTACGACACGATTTACGCCCTGCAGGACAAAGAAGACGACATGCTGATCGGCGTCAAATCCTCGGCCATCAAATTGGGCTCGAAGAGCAAGCGGTTCGTCCATGTCGCCTACGCGATCGCTTTCGCGCTGATGGTCGCGGGAGGGATTGCCTCGGGTCTGCGTGTGGTGTTTGCGGCGGCGATGCTGGTGCCGGGCTCGCATCTATTATGGCAAGTGCATTCGCTCGACATCGGCCGGCCGCTGTTGTGCCTGAAATTGTTCAAGTGCAACCGCGATACCGGTGCGTTGATCGCCATTGCGTTGCTGTTGGGCATGATCGCGGGCTTCTGAGCATGGACACTCATATTGGTACGTTAGACCGCGAGGGCTTCGTTCTCTCGCACGCGGAACTGCATGCGCCAGCCCTGGTGCCAGAAATCAGCCTCTATCTCGCATCCGAGATCATGACGCTGTGGGGCGAAACGGAAGCAGCCGAGGCTGCTCAAGCCTCGCGATTGGGGGTCCTGCCGCCGCCCTATTGGGCGTTTGCTTGGGCGGGCGGCCAAGCGCTCGCGCGCTATGTGCTCGATCATCCGGAAGAAGTCGCCGGGAAGGCGGTGCTCGATTTTGGTACCGGGTCGGGGCTCGTTGCGATCGCAGCGGCGTGCGCGGGGGCCGCTCATGTCACGGCGGCCGAGCTCGACCCGATCGCGCTCGCGGCGGCCGGGCTGAATGCCGCCGCAAACGGCGTGTCCGTGGAAATCATCGGCCACGACCTGATCGGCTCCGAGCGGTGCTGGGACGTCGTCCTCGCCGGCGACATGTGCTACGAGCAGCCGCTTGCGGGCCGCCTTATCTCGTGGCTTCGCGCCATGGCCGGGGGCGGTACGCGCGTCTTGATCGGCGATCCGGGCCGCAACTATTCGCCCGATTCAGGCATCGTGCGACTGGCGAGCTATGCGGTGCCGACGACGCTCGAGCTCGAAGATCGCGAAATCCGCGAGACATCAGTCTACCTGCTCTCGGCTCTGTGATAGGCCGTGAGCGAATCTCCGACGCCGTTGGCGGCGAGCACGCGCCATGCGACATTGACGAGAGCAACTCGAGAGGAATGCCATGTCATTAGAAGGCGAAATCGCCCGAGACGAAGCCCATGAATTGAACCGGGCGCTCGGCCCGTGGCAGCTCATCGCGCTTGGGATTGGCGCAATCATCGGCACGGGCATTTTCGTGATCACCGGACACGCGGCGGCGACCTATGCCGGCCCGGGCGTCGTGATCTCCTTCATCATCGCAGGGCTGGGCTGCCTTTTCGCCGGACTCTGCTACGCCGAATTCGCTTCCATGATCCCGGTTGCGGGTTCAGCCTACACCTATACCTATGCGACCATGGGCAAGTTCCTCGCCTGGATCATCGGCTGGAACCTGGTGCTCGAATATCTCGCCGCGGCATCAACGGTGGCGGTCGGCTGGTCGGGATATTTCAATGCCCTGCTTGGTGAATTCGGGCTGCACGTGCCCGATGTCCTCTCCAGCGCACCCATCGCTATCGACAGCGTTCACGGAATAGCGGCCACCGGCTCAATCGCGAACTTTCTCGCTCTCGGCATCATCGTCGCGATCTCGGCGCTCCTCGTCGTAGGCATCAAGGTGGCGGCTCAGTTCAACGCCGCCATGGTTGCGCTGAAACTCGTCATCGTGGCGCTGGTCATCATCTTTGGCTTGCCGCTCATCCATATGCCCAACATCACTCCGTTCATCCCGCCGAATACAGGCGTATGGGGCCAGTTCGGATGGAGCGGTGTCTTGCGGGCAACAGGCGTCATCTTCTTCGCATATATCGGCTTCGACGCGGTTTCGGTCGCGGCGCAGGAAGCTCGAAATCCGAAGCGGGATATCCCGATCGGCATCTTGGGGTCGCTGCTCATCTGCACAGCCCTT
>WNFL01345545.1_pt1 | contig 29172 bp, 43 predicted proteins | sample 5400361 | NCBI WGS metagenome assembly WNFL01 (sample SAMN13153351, study PRJNA577476) | soil metagenome | isolation source: 40 cm soil on Douglas fir-dominated hillslope | place: USA:California | collected 2013-09-17
TGGCTTGTGGGTCTCTTTGATTTCCCGTAACACTCTTTCAGCATTGGTTTTTGTTAACTGGGCATCGACCAATATCACCTCATGTACTCCCTCGATCATTACGGAGTTCGTCCAAAACTGATCGTCTTGGGAGGTGAACACCTTGATGGACACACCGTGCTGGCTACCCGCAAATGCGAGTGGACAGGCAATGAGAAATAAGAGGCTGATCGCTGCTGAACAAGCCGCGAGCTCCATAAACGCTCCTATCTGGATTGGCGGCGCTACTACCTTGGCGGTGAAGGTGCGTGCTTGTCCCATTGATCGGTAAATACCACCGGCGCCCAGCGATACTCGCTCCCCTCCTTGCGCACCCGACCCAGGGCAGGAAAATTCATATGCGGCCCCGTGTCGGTATACGTCGCGGAAGATGCATTCATGACTGACCCCGTTAGCGCTTCCTCGCGTGCTCGCCACGCAAGACGAACAAGGTTGAACGTGCCTTCGCGACGTGTTTGCCCTCCTGATCCGTGACATCACATTCGACATAACCCACGTTTCGTCCTCGGTTGACGACTCGCCCTTCCGCGCGCAGAACCGTTTGCCAGACAGGCCGGAAGAAATTGATACTCAGGTCGACAGTGGTGCACGATTCATCGGGCGCGAGGGTCGTCCCGAAGGCCATCCCCATGGCGGCGTCCGCCAAGTCGCACAGCACACCGCCGTGAAGCGTCCCCATGGGGTTGGCATGTTGAGGGCCGGAGCGCAGCGAGGCCACAGCGCGCCCGCCGCCGACTTCGTCAACGCTGATCCCGATGAGTTCCGCAATAGGAATCTTCGAGCTGAGCGCCCTTTCAATCAGTGGGTGAACACGCTCAGGTGAGGTCGATTCGATGCTCTCGCCCATGGTTCTCCTCCGTCATGGTCACGATGGCCCCACAGTGTCCGGATTGCGTGGCGTTGGGATGCGAAGGTCGTCGAAAGACAGTGCCTCGCCCTCTTGCCTATGGGCGTAGTGATATTCAGAGACGACGCGCGACTGTTTCCATCTTCGGCGCACGCACCAGGCTTCTGTCACGCGCCGGCCCGTTACGCCGATCAGTTCGAGGGACCACTCCGAATGCTGCTCGTCAAGGGAGTCACCTGGTATTGAGGCTCCGTGGATCGACACCCACAGCCCGCCGATCTCGGCCATCATGTGAAGCGGCACGAGGAAGCCGAGAAGAAGGGACTTCAGTCGGTGTTTCCCAACCAGCCGGTTCGGAGATACGTCCGTGCTCACCTCGACGTCCTCTGCGTAGTATTGGTCCACAAGAGTCAGGTACTCCTCGAAGCCGCGCGTGATATCAGCGTTGACGATCGCCGTATTCAACGCACGATCAGCCGACGCCGCACTCTCGGCGGGGACGAGGGCGGTGACCTTCGAGTGATTCATCGCCGTGTGGCTCCGAACAAGACGCCATGTTTCATGACGTCCATCATGTAAGAGTATTTATGATGCATGTCATGTATAGTGTCAAGTGGATCAAACAAGGGGTGAGGCCGTGAGGGTGACGCGCAGGCAGTCGGAGGCAAATCGCGAAAAGGTTCTCGAGGTGGCGGGTACGCTGTTCCGTGAGCGTGGCTACGATGGAATCGGAGTCGCGAACATCATGAAGCGCGCGGGCCTGACGCACGGCGGCTTCTACGGCCAGTTCGCGTCGAAAGACGACCTCGCCGCCGAAGCCACCGCGCGAGTGCTCGGGAACCCAGGGTGGCAGGAACGGCTGACGGGAATAGCGCACCCATCATTCGCCGACGTGGTCCGGGGCTACCTGTCGCCCCGTCATCGCGACGATCCCGGAACTGGTTGTTTGATATCCGCGCTTGGATCGGACGCCGCGCGCCAACCGCGGGCGGTCCGTCGCGCCCTCACCCATGGGTTTCGCGTCCGGCTTGACGCGTGGCTGAAGCTGGTGCCCGGCCGATCGGTGGCCGCCCGACGTGAAAAAGCGCTGGTTACGATGGCCACCCTTGTCGGAGCGCTCATCATCGCGCGCGCCGTCGACGATCCCGCGTTGTCCGACGAGATTCTCGAGGCGACGGCAACGGAACTCGGACAGGGCTGAGCCAGCAGGATTGATTCAAGCGACCTTTCTTTTCGATTTGGACCATTGATCGCGAATATGCGCCCAACGTGCGCGGGTCCTCGATACTGTTGAATGGACCGTTCTTCTGGCTGATTTCAGATCGCCCTTGAAGGGCTTCGGCGTCGCTTCTAGCCCTTGGAAGGTGCCTCGGTCCACCCCTGTTGAGGTGTACCTATTGCGTACCTGGTCAGCAGCCCAGAGCAGTTCGACTCCCACCGCCTCCACTACGCTCGAAACGACGGTGCATTTGAAGCCCCGCTGTCATCTCGTCGATGTCGCTTGAGGCTCTTCGAGCTGAACTTCCTGCTCCAACGAACTTTGCAGCTCGTTCGTCGCGCGCTTGAATTCGGCGATGCCCTTGCCCAGAGACCGACCGAGCTCTGGCATGCCGAGCGATCCAAGCATTGCGGACTATCGGTGGAATCGGGACTCTCTGCGCTTCAGCGTCGGAAGCTGGTGAATCATTTTTCCAATCCTAGCCTCGGCCACACGCAGTTCATGCAGGCTCTGAAGGTTCAACCAGAACTCCGCGCCGGTTCCGAAGAAGTGTGCGAGACGCAGTGCGGTATCTCCGGTGATGGCGCGTTGTCCATTCAGAATCTTGGTCACGCGATTTGTGGGTACCTGGATGCGTCGGGCAAGTTCCGACGCGCTCATGTTCAGGAAGCGGAGCTCGTCAGCCAGGCGCTGACCTGGGTGGGCCATCAGAAGAACTTGCGTGAGATGTTGAAGCCGAAGTGCCAGTTCGTCGCAACGGGTCCGCCACGAGCGATCTGGCCCATCGTCGTCGCGAACGAATTGGACACATTGAGTTGGAACGTGTGGCCTCCCGCGCGCTTCTCGATCGCGACCCCTCGATGGCCGACACCCGGGCGATAACCCGCCAGGCGGGGGCCGAATTCCGTCACCACCGAGACCGTCCGACGAATGCGAAGGCGGCCACCGAGGCCAACCATGACCGTGTCGGTGGGCACGCCGGCGATCAACGTCGAGGTTTCGACATTGGCGTGGTGCACCCACGTGGGTTCCACGTACAGCGCCGCGTGGTCACCGAACGTCCGCGACACAATCGCTCCAACGGCTGGCGAGTACCGATCTCTGAAATTGTTCGTCCCTTCAACACTGACCAGGACCGAGACGTCCACAGGCCGGCTCGGCGTCTGCCGCACGAGGCCGTATTGATTGAAGAGCTCGATCGTCTTGTCGCTCGTACGATGGATGCCCACCTCCCCGTTCGGCACGATGCCAAACCGGTACTCCAGCCCGATCTGCGCGCCCGAGTCCAGGCCGAACAGGTTGTTTGCGACATCACCCGGATTCGCGTTGAGGGGCTGTGAAAACCGGTGCGTTACACGGAATGCGCTCTTGAATTGGGGGACGCGGAGCGACGTTGGCAGGCTAATCAGCGTGAAGTCGGGTTCGGCCGGCTTCAGGCTGAGGTCGTCGTCGGCAGCCGTGACCTCGTGCACGGGAGGTTGGGCGGCGGCCGCATGCGGCGACAGGATCGCCGTCGCTACAATCGCGGCCAGCCAGGGCCGACGACATCTTCGACGCATGCCACTAACCAACGACAACCTGCCTGCCGCCGACGATGACCTCGTGGCCGCCCGCGGAGGCCTGCGTCGACTCCTCAAGCGGCACGTCCGTGATCGCGATCGGATGCTTGACGTCGTGGAACGACATTTGTGAGATGCCGAGGACCTTCCTCAGACGGTCGGCGGCCACCTTCATCGGTCCTGGGGACGGCGCCGTGCCAGGAGCCGGCTGCGGGAACGCGGTCGACATCGCGGTGTGGAATGTGATGTGGCCTTCGACTTTCTGCATCACCTGGTGAATGTGTCCATTCAGCACGGAGACGGAGCCGAAGCGCTTCAGATACGACAGCGCCTGCGCGCTATCGTCGGTGCCCCAGCCCCATTCCGGATAGACCGCCCACAATGGAATGTGCGCAAAGACGACGATCGGCGTGCTGCTCTTGAGACGCTTGGCGTCCTTCTCGAGCCACTCGAGCTGCTCCTTGCCAAGACTGCCCAGCCCACCGGCCTTGAGATTGACCACGTTTACCAGGCCGATAAAGTGCACACCATCCTTGTCGAAGCTCTGCCAGCCGGCGCCCTGCGTCCCTTTCCCGAATCGCTGCAGGTAGCTCTTGCCGTCGTCCTCGAGCACGTCATGTTCGCCGGGCACGTAGAACACGGGCATCGACAGGTCCGACAGCACCTGGTGGAGCGTGTCGAACTCGGCCGGCTTCGATAGGTGCGTGAGGTCGCCGGTGTGCAATAGGAACGACGGCTGCTCGGGCAGGGCCTTGATCTTTGCGATGGCCGCGCGCAACGTCGCGGTGACGTCCGTGTTCGCAGGCTTATCGAAGCCGATGTGGCTGTCGCTGATCTGCGCGAACCGCAGTCCGCTGCCCGCCGGCCGCGCCATCCCAGCGCCTTCTGGCGACCCAACAAGCGGCATGCCCTTCAGTACGCCGCTGGACATCGTCCACACGGCGCCGGTGCCGACCCACGCCATGCAATGCAGAAACCCACGACGATCCATGACCTTGTCTTCGTCCTTCTTCGCCACACTCGCCTCCTTCACCAGCGCAGGCCATTCCCGCCCGGCATGAACTTCACCGTATAGACCGGACTGCGGACGAATCTATTCCCGAGGGCTAACGTTCTTTTCTTTGCGACATGAGAGCATCCAGGCTCAGTGGATCGGCGCCCAAATAGCTGATTACAAGCGCGCCGCCGAGCATCGCGACGTTCTTCATGAACATCGCTTTCTGAATCTGGAGCGTCATCGGATCAGATACGGACCAGAAGTTATGCATCACCGCCGTGACGGGGACCAGGAAGATCACCAGCAGCAACCCGCCAATCCTGGTCTGAAATCCGAGCAGGATGCTGAGTCCCCCCAACAGCGCGATGAGGCCAGAGAGGGGCACGAGGAGTTCCGGCAGCGGCACGCCATGCGCCGCCGCCGCGTCGACCGTGTGCGCATTGAAGTGCGCAGCCGACGCGACGATGAAAATCAGCGAGAACAGTTGACCTCCGGCCAGCACGGCATACTTCATGTCGCGCCCTCCTCAGTAGCCCGTCCTGACGGCCGAGACGCTGACGAGCGCTGCCTTCATCTGCCCGTGGCCGCGGCCGCAGAATTCAGAACAGGCGATTTCGTACTCGCCTGCCGCCGGCGCGATAAAGTCCGCCGTCACGGGTTCACCGTTGTCTGCAACGCGCAAGTCGATCTTCAACTTGGATATGGCGAAGCCGTGTACGCCCTCTTTCGATCGGACGACGAGGTGGACGGACTCACCGGCAGTAAGTTGAATAGTTGCCGGCTCGAAGGCGTACCGCCTCGCAACGATCTGCACTTCGTGAACAGGTTGACCCGCGGCAGCCATGCGATACCCGATGAGAGCGGTCGTGATGATCGCCCCGCCCCCAAAGACCGTGACCAGTCGACGCCAGGCGCTCATCGGACCACGACCTGTCCAGTCATCCGTGGATGGATCGAACAGTAGTACTTGTAGGTACCCGCGACGTCGAAGGTGTGCGAGAACACCTCGTCGGTATCGAGCACCGGCGACTTGAATTTGCGTTCCGGGCTCACGACGTTGTGCGGGATGTCGTCGTGGTTCGTCCACGTGACTGTGGTCCCGACGGGAACGCTGGCCGTCGCCGGCGTAAAGCTGAAATTGTCCACCATGACTTTGTTGCCGGCGATGGCCGCCGCTGGTTTGTCGTTCTCGAGCACGGCGTCGGCGACCCTCACGAAGCGAAGGCCGCCCGCGTCATGTGCCGCTTGATGCGCGGCCGGCGTGACGGGCTTGGCCCCTAGCACGCCAGCCGCCATCAACATCACGAAGGCACCCGTCTTCATCATTCACGTCTCCTTGTCATTCACATCTCTTTAGTCACGGGCGCAGGAAGTCAGCACCCCAGACGAGCACCGCGCCGAAGTGGCCGGCAACAGCGACGAGCGCCGCCGCCGAGAACAACGCAGTGCGATAGCGCCACCGCCGTCTCCGGATGTGGTCGATCTTTACGGTCATCAGCGCCGCCGCAATGGCGGCAACGGCCGCTATCAGCCCCAACCAGCGGTGCCGCTCGAGGGCGGGCGATGCCTCGACGATCGGCGACGAGGCGAGGAGCCATCCGGCACCCGCGGAAGCGACGGCGAACGCGGCCCCAGCGCGCACGTTCGCCACGGCGACCGTGTGCCACATCCGGAATCGGGTGGCCTGAAAGGCCAGCTCCGCGATGGCCGCAATCAGAATCAGGGCGATCGGAAAATGCACGAGCAAGGGATGCAAACGTCCGGTCAGCGCCATTCAGAGATACAGACCTGCGGACCGGCAGATCTATTCCTGAACGACGACCGCGCTTATAGACTGGAGGTCGCCGAATCTCATCCCATCCGTCGATCGTGTGAGCGACGGGAATAAAGTTTCGAGAAACATGGTCTTCAGGACAGACGATGCCCCGCCGGAACTTTGAGGACGTCGTCGTGCCGCATTTGGACGCCGCGTTCAATTACGCGCGATGGCTGACGAAGAACGACGCGGACGCCGAGGATGTCGTACAAGACGCGACGATCCGCGCGCTGCGCTTCTTCTCGTCGCTGCGCAATGACGATGCGCGCGCGTGGCTGCTGACGATTGTGCGAAACACCTGGTATGGCCGTCTGGCGCAACAGGGCCATTTACAACCTGTTGGGGTGTACGACGAGATGACTGACAACCGGCGCGACGAAGGCTTGGGGCCTGAAGCCCTGGTGCTGCAGCAGCAGACGGTGGAACAGGTGCAGCGCGCCGTCGAGTCGCTGCCCGTCGATTTCCGCGAAGTGATCGCGCTGCGCGAGATCGAGGGGCTGTCGTATAAGGAAATCGCGGCGATTGTCGGCGTGCCGATCGGCACCGTCATGTCGCGTCTGTCGCGCGCGCGTGAGCGGCTGCTCCGTCTCCTGGGTCCTGTCCGAGTTCGAACGGATCCTCGACGCGTACGTCGATGACGAGCTCGACCCCGCCGACGCGGCGGCGGCTGCCGATCACATTGAAGGGTGTGCGGCGTGTCGCCGGCGGCTCGCGAGCCGCGAATCGCTCGGGCGTCTGGTACGCAGCGTGCCGTACCATGCGGCGCCCGCTCGTCTGAGGACGGCCATCGCGTCGGCGCCGAGACGCTCGCGCATCACGCCAACCGCGCTCGCCGCGGCGGCGGTCGTGCTGCTTGCCGCGACGCTCGGCGGAGCCGCCGGCTTCCGGGCGAGGCAGACCTCTCAGGCGACGGCCGCAGTGGCCGAGAACGTCGTCAACCAGCACGTCAGTGCGTTGATGCGCGACCGGCTGTTCGATGTGCGCTCGTCAAACGAACATACGGTCAAGCCCTGGTATCAAGGCAAGCTGGACTTCTCGCCACCGGTCGCCGATCTGACGTCGGCCGATTTTCCTCTCATCGGTGGGCGGTTGGATTCCGTCGCAGGCCGGCCCGCCGCGGCTCTCGTGTATCAACGCCGCGAGCACGTCATCAACGTGTTCGTCCTGCCTACCGCCGGACGCGCGGCCATTGTCGACGAGCGATCGATTCGCGGATTCCAGGAACGGCACTGGACGCAGAAGGATCTGTCGTTGTGGGCCGTGTCGGACCTGAACGATCGAGAGCTGCACGACTTCGTGCGCGCGTTCGAGTCAGCGACGCACTGAGGGGCGCTGGGCGACCGCGTCCCGAATCGTCTCGGAGACACGCTGTAACGCCCCGCGCATGGCGGAGCCCCGCCGCCACGCGAGCGCGATCGTCCGTCCCGGCACCGGCTTCTTGAAACGCCGAATCCGCAGCTGACCGCGACGGTTTTCCACGGGCAGCGCCAGCGACGGCAGCAGCGTCACGCTTGTGCCGGCGCTCACCATCTGCACCAACGTCCCGAGGCTCGTCGCGCGGAACCGTTGCTCGTTGACGCCGTGCTGCGCGCAAACGCTCAACGCCTGATCGCGGAAACAGTGCCCGTCGTCAAGCAGCAGGACCGAGGCACCGTTCAGCGCTTCGGCGGTCGCCACCGCCCCGGTCTTGACGAGCGGGTGACCGGCGGACGCCGCGAGCACGAATGCGTCGCGCATGACGACGGCGTACTCGAGGTCTCCGACGTCGGCCTCGAGCGCCAGCAGTACCGCGTCAAGCGAGCCCTCGCGCAGTTCCCGCACCAGATCCGACGTTCGCGCTTCGGTCCAGGCGATCGACAGCCGAGGGAATCGCTTCACGAGCGTGGGCGTGAGGTCAGGCAGCAGATACGGCCCGATCGTCGGGATGACCCCGAGGCGAAGCGTGCCGTCAAACGGATCCCCGGCCTGACGCGCGATCTCGCCCAGCTCGCCGGCCGCGTTCAAAATGCGACGCGCCTGCTCGACGACCACGGCGCCGCGCGACGAGATGCGCACGGCCCGGCTGTCACGCTCGAAGAGCTGCACGCCGAGTTGCCGCTCGACGAGCGCCACCTGCGCGCTGAGCGACGGCTGCGACACATGACACGCCTCTGCGGCGCGCCGGAACCCGCGGAGGTCCGCCACGGCGACCACGTACTGCAACTGGCGGAGCGACACGTTCGGCAGGTCAGCGACGATAGGCACACACTATCAGTATCACAGAATAGATATCTTGGACGTCTCGCTGAATCTGCGGAACCATGAGGCATCGACTTCGTTTCCGGGAATAAACAGGAGGCCCCATGTCCGACAAGCCCACACTGACCAGCGAGAGCGGCGCACCCGTCGCCGACAACCAGAACTCGCAGACTGCCGGTCCGGGCGGACCGACGCTGTTGCAGGATCACTATCTGATCGAGAAGCTCGCCCGGTTCAACCGTGAGCGGATTCCCGAGCGCGTCGTGCACGCCGTCGGCACCGGCGCGTACGGCTATCTCGAGGCCACCAGCCCCGACGTGCCTAAGTGGACGAAGATGCGTGCGTTCGAACGCGTCGGCAAGACAACCGAGATGTTCATCCGCTTCTCGACGGTGGCCGCCTCGCGCGGCGGCCCGGATGTCGCGCGCGACCCGCGCGGCTTCGCGATGAAGTACTACACCGAGGACGGCAATTGGGACCTCGTCGGGAACAACACACCTGTGTTCTTCATCCGCGACGGGATCAAGTTTCCGGATTTCATCCACTCACAGAAGCAGGATCCCTTCACGAACCGCCAGGAGCCGGACAATGTCTGGGACTTCTTCTCCCACTCGCCGGAGGCGACGCATCAGTTCACATGGCTCTTCGGCGATCGCGGGATCCCGGCATCGTATCGCTGTATGGACGGCTTCGGCTCACACGCGTTCCAGTGGATCAACGCGAAGAACGCGCGCTTCTGGGTGAAGTTTCACTTCAAGACCGACCAGGGGATCAGGACGCTCACGTCGGAAGAGGCGGCGATCGTCGGCGGCGAGGATCCGCTCCACTGCCACAAGGATCTCCACGACGCAATCGAAAAGGACCACCTTCCGTCGTGGACGCTGAAGGTGCAGGTGATGCCGGAGGCCGATGCCGCACCGTACCGCATCGACCCGTTCGATCTGACGAAGGTCTGGAACTACCGCGACTACCCGCTGATGCCAATCGGCAAGCTCGTGCTCAGAAGTCGAACAGGCGGCGTTCGATCCGTCCCACTTCGTGCCGGGCATCGGCCCATCGCCCGATCGCATGCTGCAGGCGCGGCTATTCGGCTACGGCGACGCACACCGCTACCGCCTCGGCATCAACCATACGCGCCTTGGCGTCAACGCACCGAAAGGCGTCAGAGACGGCGCGCACAATTACGGGCAGGACGGCGCCATGCGCTTCGATGCGCGCCATGGCCGCGAGAAGAACTACGAGCCAAACTCGTTCAACGGGCCGGTGCAAACCAACGAGGAGACCTATTCTGGGCTGCAGCTGAGCGGACACAGCGGACACTATCCGCAGGTGCCGCGCGAGGTCGACGACTTCAAGCAGGCAGGAGATCTCTATCGGCTACAGCCGAAGGACGCGCAGCAGCGGCTCATCGACAACATCGCAGGCAGTCTCGCCCAAGTCTCGCGCGAGGACATCATCGCCCGCTCCGTCGAACACTTCCGTAAGGCAGATGCGGACTTCGGACAGCGCATTGCGGAAGGCGTCGCCGTTCGCCGACCACGGGCGGCCGCGAGTGCAGCGCGATGAACGCCATCGTCGTTGATCGCAGAGCGCTTGTCGCCCTCGCGATCGACGCGGCGCGAAGTGGCGACACCGACACGGTGACGCGGGCCATCGCGTCTGGCGTGGATGTCAATGCCATCAGTCCGCGCGGCGACAGCCTGCTGATGCTCGCGTGCTACTACGGTCACACCGGCACGGTCCGCGCGCTGATCGAGCGCGGAGCCGACATCAATCAACGCGATGGCCGCGGACAAACCCCGCTTAGCGGTGTCGCGTTTAAGGGACTGATCGATGTCGCGGCCGTGCTCGTCGAGGCGGGCGCGGCGATTGACGCAGCGTCGCCGGACGGCCGCACGCCGTTGATGATGGCGGCGGCCTTCAACCGCGAAGAGATGGTCGTCTGGCTGCTCGCGCACGGCGCGTTGCAGGACGCGCGAGATGCGAACGGCCTCCGTGCGATCGACATTGCCGGAGCGATGGGCGCGAATCTGAACCTCTTCCGCGCCTGATTCCCGCCTGCATCGCGGCAAGGGAATAAGTTATTCGGTCATGCGGTCTGTACAGATGCGGACGAGATCACCACGCAGGTGTGGCGACGCGAGCCGCGCTGGGAGGCAGCATGCGGGCAGTTCTCAACATCAGTCTCATGGCGGCGATCGGCCTCGGTTCGTGGGCCTGCAGTGGCAGCGGCTACGGTAGTCCAAGCACCACGACCACGACGATGGCGCCGAGCGCCCCGAGCACGTCGACGCCCGCGTCGATCGTGACGGTGAACGTCGTCGCGATCAGAGGCGCGCAATCCTTTTCACCCAATCCTGCGACGCTGCCGGCGGGGGTGCAGGTTGTGTGGCACAACATCGACAGCGTCACGCACCGCGTCGTGCTGAACAATGGATCCGTGGACACGGGTAATCTCGCGCCTGGTGCGTCAAGCCAGCCCATGACGATCGGGGCGAGCGGCGCATCGTACCACTGCTCCATTCATCCGGAGATGGTCGGCAGCATCAACCAGGACACCTCGTCGCAGCCGGCACCCGCGACGGGTGGTTACTAAGTCGGCGACCGGCCGGCGGTGGTTGTTCACTCCTCGGTGGCAGTAGTTGTTCGGCCGCCTCTAGCGCGTCAGGACGACCCGATCAACAGACCTGTCGCAAATACCAACGCGCCCCCAAGCCCTACTTGGATCGCCGCCGTGAACGGCGGCGTCTCCATATATCGATGCCGGATCCAGGCAATCGCCGCCAGCTCGATCAGCACGACTGCCACGGCGACAAACAGCGCCACGCGAAAGTCGGACAGCAGGAACGGCACCGTGTGACCGATGCCGCCAATCGCCGTCATTCCGCCCTCGATGACGCCTCTCGCCCACGGATGTCCGCGTCCGGTCAACGAGCCATCGTCGGAGAGGGCTTCAGCGAACCCCATACTGATGCCCGCGCCCAATGAGGCGGCCAGGCCGACAAGAAACGCGTCATGGCTCTGACGTGTCGCGAGGGCAGCAGCGAACACCGGCGCCAGCGTCGAAACAGATCCGTCCATCAAACCGGCCAGTCCGGGCTGGACGACCTGCAGAACGAACAGGCGCCGCCGTGCGCGCTCCTCCTGCTGTTTCGCTTCGGGAGCCAGGTTCGCCAGCTCGAGCGTCCTGGCGTTCTCCTCGTGGGTGCGCTCCGACTGCGCCAGATCGTCAAGCAGTTGCCGCGTGGCAGGATCGGCCGTGCGCGCCGCCGCGCGTTCGTAGAAGCGCCGGCTCTCGACCTCAGCGGCTTCCGCGCGCCGCCGAATCGCATCCGGATCAAGCGATCGCATCAGCCACGGCGACCGCCGCGTGACGAACCCGCGGACATCCTGGCGCCGGATCAACGGAATGTGGTTGCCAAACCGTTGCCGGTAGCGCTCCAGCAGCCGGGCGCGGTGAGTGGACTCCTCCTGGCGCATGCCCTCTAGGACCGCCGCAGAGGCCGGATAGTCCGCGCGCACGGCGTCGGCGTAGTCGGCGTACACCCGTTCGTCTTCTTCCTCGAGGGAGATCGCGAGGGCCAGGATTTCTCGATCGGACAGGCTATCGAAACGGCGCATCACACGCTCCTTACTGACACCAATGTTGCTGATTGTGGCCGCTTTTGGCCGTCAGCAGCTGCGGGTCCGCGCAACCTTATATACAGGTTTGTTTCCGAACGGCCGCGAGGGGATGGGCGCCGTCTTGATGGCGGTAGGCTTAACATCCACATCCCAGGTCGAATAGAACCTTCCGTGTCGGCGCTCATCGTAGCGGTCGATCGTTGGCAGCAGTGAAAGTCCTAAACGATTTGTCGGTCACAGGCGCGCGTCGATGAAGTGTTGGGCCTTGGGTTCACCACGCACGAGCGTTCGACAATGGTCTTCGAGCTTGCGATCGGACTGCGTCAGTCGCTCGTGTTGGCGCAGGTGCTCGGCCCACGATCCGACCACAAACGTTTCCAGATACCGGCGTGCCACTTCAGTATCGCGGTACAGTCCCCACCGCGACGCGCCGTCCCGGCGGCGGACGTGTTCGTAATGCCGCATAACGTGCACGAACGCGGATGCCGTTTGCGTCAACGCCACATACATCGGCCCTGCGCCGAACGACACCATCAGCCAGGCCGCTCCGACGCCCTGCATGAATGTCCCAACGTCGGACAGCACATCCGCGATGAAGAGGTTCCGAAGTGTCGGCGCGCGCAGCGGAGACCAGGGGCTGTTCGACAAAACGGCTCTTACCGAGGAACGGCGTGCCGCGGGTTCGACGGCTTGTGGAGGATCAGTCGACGACAGCAAATGAACACGCCAGTGAAGGCGAGTGTCGCGAGCACGAGACCGACGATCGACCAGACAATCTGCGTGACGACATTGAATCGCCCGAAGTGCAGTGCGGATAACGCGAACAGCAGCCGATCCGCGAGGCGATCGTTCGGATCGATCCGATACAGGACGTCAAAGAGCTGCGAGTGGGACAGATACAGACCTGAGACCGCCCAGACGGCCACGAATCCGAAGCACCAGAAGCCGAGCGCGTTGTGCGCGTCCCAAGCGATTCGTGGAAGGTGGGCCTGCCAGTCAATGCGCAGGTAACTGGGACGCCAGTGCGCGCGGCCGGGCCACCAGATCACGGCACCGCTTCCACAGAGAACAATCAAGGCGACCGCACCAGCCGCGTTCATCGCGTGCCCGGGCGATCCGAGGAACAAGCTCGAATGAAGCCGGACGAGCCATTCGACCGAGACCACTCGCGCGAGTTGATCACGAAACACCAGGGCACTCCCTGTGATGCTCATCACAGACACCCACGCGGCCACAAGGACGCCAAGCCACAAATGCACCTGAAAAATGAACTGCCGAAGTGGCACGAGCTCCGGATGGTCGAACCACTGCCGCCAGACAGTCGGCCGCGACGACTTGTCGATGACGGAAGTCACCTCAATCAGTCCTCGTTCGATCCGCTGAGCCTACCAGCGTCGTGTGTCACGGCTGCCCCATTCGGTCGCTTGCCCTGAAATAGGCTCTTGCGTGCGCGATGATCTCGCCGCCGGTCGGGTGATCCGCGGTCTCGACGCCGACGATCTTGGAAGCAAGGGGTCGGTGATTCTCATGCACGAACTTGAAGAATTCGTGCTTCGCCGACGCAGGCCCGACAATGAGAACCGCATCGACGCCATCGAGTCCTCGCGCGATGTCGTCAAAGAAATGCCGCGCATCATCAGGGTGCTCCCGCGGCTCGCCGTGACCCTTCGGATGGCGATGAACGTGGTGCTGAGGCGAGAGGATTCTGGACTCGTCTGCCTCCTGCGGATGGACGTGAAAGATCCGCGCTTCCTTGTGGTCGATCCAGACGACGGCGTGCGTCATGATCTGATCCTCTGCAAACAAATCGTGGGACTGAGGAATCCCGCGGCTACAGCGTCGGCGTTCGCAGCGACGCAGCGGCTTCACGACGCTGGGCGTGCTTTAGACAATAGGGCGTCCAGGGTTCGGCCTCGAGCCGTTGTTCTTCGATGGGTCCACCATCGACGATGCACGTGCCGAACGTGCCATCGTCCACTCGGCGCAACGCGTCACGCACCTGTTGCAGCACATTCGCATTGTGCTCGGCTTCAGCAAATTCCTCTGACGCCGCTTCGTCCGCGACACTCGCGTCGCCAACGTCGTGCGCCGACTCGATGAATTCTCGACGGCCTTGATCGGCTTCCTGGCCAATCCGGGCCGATAGAGTTTTTTCGAGGTCGAGGAGGCGCTGCTTGTCGCGCTGAATGTTCATGATTCCGCCTTGTCTTCCGAGCTCTGATGAAATGCAGGAGGCATCATATCCCTCCTTTAAAATCGCGATCGGACTCTAAGAACCTGGAGCCGCCTTTAGAAGCGGCTCATCCACGCGCGAGTACCGGTACCCCGAACGTACGGCGCGAGACATCGGGCGCTACCGTCAGCACGCCCACCGTAATAGCGCCGGACGGCACGTTGTCGGCGCCACACCAAAGTACGACACCAGTCGAACTTCCGTATTGAGTAGAAAGGACGTTGGCTTCTCAAACAACCGAGACAGCGGACGTAGTGCTACGGCGCGAAGCGGGAAATCGGGACCGACATACTCTGAAAGTGCGCGAGTCGCAATCTGCCGGAGTCGGCCACGTAGACCGCGAGAAGTTGAAGACGGACCCGGAACTCCAGGCCGGCCCGGGACGTCACTGTCTGACTGTTCGCGGTCAAAAGCGCGGCGTCTCCATAGATGCGGACTTTGACGTTGCTCATTTCGATCGCCTTGAACGTGAGCCCTCCGTCCCGGAGATCGTGCAAGACTTCCTGCTTGGATAGAACGGAGCCATCCGGCCTCACGAGCATGTAGTCGTCCGCGTAGAGCTGCGACAACGTTTCAAGGTCATGCGATAGCAGCGCACGATTGAACACGTCCGTGTGCGCCCTGACGACTTGCTCAGCGGTCATCTACTTAGCCGCTCCGGCGGCTTGTTCGATGACGGCGACGACGTCTTCGCCTTGATCTGTTTCGCCATACTTTGTTTCTGCCCGGGATCCTGAGCGCAGTCTTCTTCGACGCCTTGCGACGTGAGCTGCAGAAACCCTTCGGCCGCGGGCTGCAACTGATCCAGCCCTGGAGGCTTCGGAAAGTTCATGCCGATATCAGCAATTGACTGACCAACAACGGTATCTGCGCCTTGGGTTGCGGTCGTGCGGGATCCAGTCGTTTTTGTCGGTCCCGACCATCTCCATGATTACTGCCTCCATTTCAGGCACGAAACGTCAAAGGCAGTCCGTTTGGAAAAGACGGTCGACGGAGGATCGGTAATAACGACCTACATGTCGACACCGAGGAAGTCTGTCTCCAGCACAACACCTACGCAGTTTCTCGAGGTAAAGGGCGGCGAGCGATACGCCTATCGTCGCTTCGGCAGCGGCCGGGGACTCCCGCTACTTCTGCTCCAACACTTCACGGGAACGCTCGACAATTGGGATCCCGCGCTCACAGATGTCCTCGCCGACGGACGGGAGCTCGTTTTGTTCGACAACGCCGGCGTGGGGCGCTCGTCGGGCAGTGTGCCGACGACGATTTCAGCCATGGCGATGCATGCCGCCGCTTTTCTCGATGGTCTCGGCGTGGGCAGCTGTGATGTGCTCGGATTCTCGCTTGGCGGGATGGTCGCCCAACAGATGGTGCTGGACCGTCCGACCATCTTTCGGCGAGTGATCCTTGTCGGTACGGCGCCGCGCGGCGGCGAGGACGTCATGCATCTCGAGAAGCCGCGTCTCGCGAAGCACCTGCAGGATCCGTCGAACAAGGGGTACGCCGTCCTGCAGAAGATCTTCTTCACGCTGACTCCGAGCGGTCAGGCCGCCGGAGCCGCGTTCGTTGAACGGTTGGCAGATCGGAAGAACGACCTGGATGGAGTATCCGGACCAGAGGTCGCCAATGCGCAGATGGCGGCGTTCCGCGACTGGGAGCGCTTCACCGGAGAGCGCTTCGCGCATCTCCGGACCATCCAGCATCCCACATTGGTCGTCAACGGCGTTCACGACGAGATGATCCCCGTTGTCAACTCGTACCGGCTCAGCGAGAACCTCCCCAACGCTGTACTCCTGACTTACCCGGACGCCGGGCACGGGTCGTTCTTTCAGTATCATCACTCGTTCGCGCGCCACGCGGCGGCGTTCCTCGCCGTCAGTTCGGAGTCTGCCATCTACTGAAATCACACGTTCAGGGAACTCTTATGCCGATGATCGATATCTACGCTGCTGCCGGCACGTTCGCGGACATCAAGAAACTCTCGGCCGACGCTGCCGCGCTGGTGACGTCGGTCGAACAGGTCCCGGATATTCCGATGTTCCGGAAGAACACGGCGGCTTTCGTGCACGAGATGCCGGCGGAGACGATCTCCAACGTGGATGGCGACAGCAACTACGTGCGGGTTCAAGTGTTGACCAACGCCGGCGCGCTGGATCGCGACAAGCAAATTGCCCTGGTCGGCAAGATGGCCGACCTTATTGCGACGGCCGCCAACGATCCGGAGCTGAAGACGCGAACGTGGGTGTTGCTGACGGAGGCGGCTCCTGGCGGCTGGGGTTTGTGGGGGCACGCGCAGACCAACGAGGAACTCGTAAGCGCAGCCCGGGCCGAAATCGGGCGGCTTCGCCGCTGAGGTGCCATGCCGAAAGCAATTGTTGACGAGCAGCCGCCGTTCGACGTCGAATGGCGGACCATCGACGGACTGAGGATTCGCTACGCGAAGGGTGGCGCAGGCGGTGAGAAGGTTATGCTCCTCAGCCCATGGCCGGAGAGCATCTTTGCGTTCGCTCCTGTATGGGACGGCTTGACGCAGCAGTTCGATGTGCTTGCTCTCGACCTTCCTGGTTTCGGGCAGTCGGAAGGGCGCGATGATCTCTTCGCGCCGCAGAAGATGGGCGAGTTCATCGCAACAGCGATCGACGCGTTCGGTCTCACGTCGACACACGCCGTCGGACCTGATATCGGAACGCCGTCACTCCTTTTCGGCGCCCTCTCACGGCCTGAGCTCTTCCGCAGTCTCGTACTGGGCGCCGGTGCCGCGACGTTTCCGCTCGTTGTAGAAGGCAATCTCAAGTCGATGATTGAAGCGACCGCGTTACCGCCGCTGAACGCCAGCGAGGTGATGCCTCGGTTTCTGGGATCCATTCTCGGGTACGCAGTGCCACGGTTTGTCCGCAACGACTATCTCGCGTCCTATGAGAGCGACCGGTTGACGCGGTCTGCAGCCCTCGTTCGGGCCTACCCGAAAGATCTGGCCGCGCTGGCGCCGCGCCTTGCGTCGATCAACGTGCCCGTCGCAATCGTCGTCGGTCGGAACGACCCATACGGGCTCGCTCGGGACGCGGCGCTTCTTCGCGAACGGCTGCCGCACGCCCGCCTGGACGTTCTCGAAGCCGGTCACTGCGTCTGGGAAGAACGTGCGCCGGAGTTCGAGTCGATCGTCACGCAATGGGTCGGTGGTGGTTTTCAAGCGTAGCAGGCCGGGAGCCATGCCGACATGACGCGGGATCTTAATCAAGAGACGAGAAACAAGGCTCTCGTTCTCGAGGCGTTTGACACGCTCTTCAACCGGAGGAACTTCGAGGCGGCGACGTCATGGTGCACGGACGCTTCAGCGGCGGCGGGCGGCCGACTAGAATCGTCGTCGACATCCTTTTTTCAGAAGCATGATTCAATGAAGGACCTTGCAATGAGTTCGATCGACGCCAGCGCCTCCGGTCAGTTCCGGATCGGAGACATCACGATCAACCGCCTCGGTTATGGCGCGATGCGGATCACCGGCCCCGGCATCTGGGGTCCGCCGTCCGACCGGAATGCAGCGCTTGCCACGCTCCGCAGACTGCCCGCGGTCAACGTCAATTTCATCGACACGGCCGACAGCTACGGACCCGACGTGTCAGAGGAACTGATCCGTGAGGCGCTGCATCCTTACAAAGGACTGTTGATCGCCACCAAGGCGGGCCTCACGCGGCAGGGTCCGGACCAGTGGGNNNNAGTGGGCGTCCGACGGACGTCCCGCCTATCTGATCGCGCAGGCCAAGGGCAGTCTGAGGAAGCTCGGCGTGGAGCGAATCGATCTCTGGCAGCTTCATCGCATCGACCCGCGCGTGCCGCGCGACGAACAGTTCGGCGCCATGCGTCAACTGCTGGACGAGGGCATCATCCGTTATGCGGGGCTGAGCGAGGTCTCGGTCGCCGACATCGAGGCCGCCCGCCGGGTGTTCCCGGTAAGAACGGTTCAAAACCGGTACAACATCGTCGATCGGAGCAGCGAGGACGTGCTGGACTATTGCGCAGCCAACGATATCGGCTTCATCCCCTGGTTCCCGCTCGCGGCCGGCGAGCTGACCGGACCGGGCGGCATGGTCGATCGCGTCGCGACGGCGCATGACGCGACGTCAGGTCAGGTCGCGCTCGCATGGCTGCTGCAGCGCAGCCCGGTCATCCTGCCGATCCCCGGTACGCTGCGGGTTGCCCATTTGGAAGAAAACGTGGCGGCGGCAAACCTGTCGCTGACGCCTGAAGACATCGCCGAACTCGAGCAGCCGGCTTCTCAAGACGAGCGAAAACGGTAGCGGTCGATTCCGAGCTTCTTCAGCTTCGACTCGAGGGTTTGCCGGGGCATGCCGAGTATCGCGGCCGCCCCCTTGGCGCCCGACACACGTCCTGAGGCTCCGCGCAGCGCAGTCTCAATCATCGCCTTCTCACGTGTCGCGAGGTCAGTTGCCAGGGTTGCCTTGGGCCCGGAGGGTCTCGATTTGGCTGCGACGAGCCAACTGGTGTCGACTGAGAAGGTGTCACCCTCGCACAGGATCACGGCCCGTTCGATCACATTCTGCAGTTCGCGAACATTTCCCGGCCAGCGGTACTGTTTGAAGAGGTCCAGCGTGTCATTGCTGATACGCCGAATCTTCTTCCCGGCCTTTGTCGCGTAACGCTCAACCAGATACTCGACTAACAGCGGGATGTCGCCGGATCGTTGACGAAGCGGCGGCACATGTATCGGGAACACGTTGAGGCGATAGAACAGATCCTGCCGGAAGTTCCCATCGGCGAGCGCGGCATCCAGATCTCTGTTGGTGGCCGCCAGCACACGGACGTCGATCGTGACGGGCCGCTGCCCGCCCACGCGCTCAAATTCGCGTTCCTGGAGCACCCGCAGGAGGGTCAATTGCGTCTCCGGTGACAGCTCGCCGACCTCGTCCAGGAAGATCGTGCCCCCTTCGGCGGACTCGAACCGGCCGACTCGTCGCTGAATGGCGCCGGTGAATGCGCCCTTCTCATGCCCAAAGAGCTCGGATGCGATGAGCGATGGTGGTATTGCCGCGCAGTTCACGCTGACGAACGCGCGGTTCGCACGCTTGGATTTGCTGTGAATCGCGCGCGCGATCAACTCCTTCCCCGTTCCGGTCTCGCCGAGGATCAGGACCGTTGAATCGGTGGACGCCACCTTCTCGACTTCAGCCAGGACTCTCCGGAGCGCCGGCGAGGAACCGACGATTTCCTCGAACATCGAGGACCGCACGATGTCTTCGCGCAACGCCACGGTCTCGTTGCGCATGCGATCTTCAGCGTGCTTGCGATCTTCGATGTCAGTACCGGTCGCGAACCAGCGGACAATCCGGCCCTCCTCGTCGAGGACGGGTTTGGAGCGGAACATGAACCAGCGGTACCGGCCATCCTTCGCGAGCAACCGTTTCTCGAGCTCGAACGGCAGCCCTGCCGACAGGCCGGCGTGTTTGTCGGCGAGCACTCGTTCGAGGTCGTCTGGATGGACGCGTCTCCTGATCCATGCTTCCGGGCCACCGGCGCTCATCTCTGCAAGCGTGTCGCCTGTGTAGTCGAGCATGGTTCGGTTCGCCTGGAGCAGCGAACCGCGGGTGTCCAGCACGAGGACATGTTGTGGAAGGAAGTCGATGAGCTGCCGCAGCTCGCGTTCGTCCTGCCGAAGTTTGTTCTCGGCCTGCTTCCGATCTTCGATGTCCGTTCCCGTCGCATACCATCGGGCCAAGCGCCCGTTCGCGTCGACGAGAGGGTTGTACTGGATGAAAAACCACCGGTACTGACCATCCGCCCTGAGGACCCGCTGCTCGTTCTCGAACGGAACCGTGCTGGAGAGCGCATGCCGTCGCGTGTCGCGAAGTCTCGCGATGTCGTCGGGATGGAACACTCGTTCGCGAAACCCGGCGGCTTGCACCTCCTCCAGTGACAACCCCGTGTACTCGAGCGCGACGCGGTTTGCGTAAATGACCTGCCCGTCGGGATTCAACACGACGATGCATTGAGCGATCGCGTCGGTCAGCTGGCGAAGTTCTCCTTCCGTTCTCGCCGCGTCCGTGAGGGCGTGCGTGAACGCTTCCTTCGACTGCTCCGGAGTCTTCAGTACACCCATAGTTGCAAATGCCGAAGTTTCAGCATATGCCGAATTCTCGGCCGCGTGCCACTTCAATGACGTCAATCATTCGGCGTCTTGCGCCCTGGCAATCATCTTGCGCCGTGCGTCGACACAGTCACCGACTCGGCTGGTTGGTGCCGGAGAAACCGCGATGACGAGTGGTTCTGATCGACGCCCGGCGTACGGCGAGCAGATAGCCAGGTACTTCCGCCTCCCGAGTGCGAGGAGCCTTGTCATTTGCCCCCCCGCCAAACCTCAGCTGGCCATCACTCGCCTCGTCTCGGACACGGGTTTGCCTGAGCGAACCGCGGATATTCCTTCTGAAAGGGCGTTCGTGGTTTCCGTCCATCTCACGCCGGCGGCCGAGCGAGGATGCGAAATCTGGGTGGATGCTCGATGCTCCCGAGTCGGACAGTGGCCGGCAGGTGGCGTGGGCATCTACGACCTTGAATCCAATCCTCGTGCGCGCAATCTGAGTCCGGTCGATTGGGTCCACTACCACGTTCCGCGTCCGCTGCTTGACGCGTATACCGATGATGCAGGGGCGACCCGGATTCACATGCTCGACTGCATGCACGGCCACGTCGATCCGGTGTTACATCGAATGACCGAGATGATCCTGCCGTCCATGGAATCACCGCAGAGCTTTTCCGAGCTCTTCCTCGATCACTTTCGTCTGCTGTTCTGCTCGCACGTGGCTCACACGTACGCTCCATCGTTCGCGGCGACGACACCGCATCGTGGGGGTCTTGCGCCGTGGCAGCAGCGTCGCGCGGTAGAACTGCTCGCGGAGCATCTCGACGGCTCACTCCGCCTCGCCACCCTGGCCGACGAGTGCAGCTTGTCCGTGAGCCACTTCACCCGATCGTTCCGACAGTCGTTTGGCACGTCGCCGCACCGCTATCTCATACGGCAGCGTGTCGAACGAGCCCAGCAGTTCCTATCCGACTCGACGTGCTCGCTGCTGGAAGTGGCCCTGCAGACAGGTTTCGCGGACCAAGCCGCGTTCAGTCGAACCTTCAAAGCCCTGGCTGGGAGTTCGCCTGGGCAGTGGCGAAGGGAGGCCCAGCATCGGCGGCGGCGGTCGACGCCGATCAGCTCAAGAACACTTGCACACTGATCATGTGTGAGTTCACGCGGCGTTGCGTTCGAGAGTCATCCACTCCGAGATGTACGGCGACGCGTTGATCACGGCGACGCCGCCGTCTTCGCAGGCATTGAGAAAGCGAATGCCCTCCACGCTGACCAGCGTCAGTTCGCCGACGTCCACGGTCGCTCGGCAGCCCTCGACGTCGATCTGCGCCTTTACTTCGGCGAGATGTTCGACGCCCAGGTTTCCTGTCAGCTGCACCACGACTCTCTCTCCGGACGTCTGTCTATCAATCTTGAGTGTCATGGCTCACCCGAGCGGCCGAACGATATCCATTTCCGCGATTGGAGTCTTGCGGGATTGGATGGCTTTTGTCGGTCCCGACGTGATCTCATCGGCGCGTTTTTGGGCACGAAACGTCAAAAGCAGTCCGGTTCTGCATAGACGGCAGACGCCCGATCGCCGATAACTGCTGTTCTGTTTCGCAAACCTGCCGCCGCGAAGGGAGAACTTATGAAATCGAAATCCACCGACGCCAAACCAAGCATCGTGTTCGCCCACGGGATCTGGGCCGATGGTTCGTGTTTTCAAAAGCTGATCCCCCCACTGCGGGCGGAGGGTCATGAAGTGATGGCCGCGCAGTACGGCCTGGACACGCTGAAGGGCGACGTCGACGCGACCATTCGCACGTTCGGGCGGGTCAGTGGTCCGATCATTCTGGTCGGCCACTCCTACGGCGGAACCGTCATCACGCACGCCGGTGTAGACCCTCGCGTGGCTGCTCTGGTTTACATCGCTGCCCTGGGTCCGGATGAAACCGAGACGTCGCAGGGCCAACAGGACAAGTTCCCCAAGACGGACGTCTTCAAATACGTGGAAGTCACGGACGGCCGCGTCTGGATGCGTCCGGACGGCGTTACGTGCTTCGCGGGCGACCTCTCTTCCGAAGATCAGGGAGTTGTCTACGCGACCCACTTCGCTCCGGCCCTCGATTTGTTCACTCAGAAGCATGACGGCATCGCGTGGCGGTCGAAGCCGAGCTGGTCGATTGTGGCCACGGAAGATCGCACGGTCCATCCCGATCTGGAACGGTTCGCCGCGAAGCGGATGGGTGCCACGACTCTGGAGCTGAAGAGCAGCCACGTCGCGATGCTTTCTCACCCTGATGTGGTGCTCAACGTCATCCATGCCGCCGCAAAAGCTGTTCAAGGCGTCACGACTGCGGCGTAGCGTGGCGCTATGAGCACGATTGATCGCATCGCCATCCGCCGCGTCGACGTCGAACGGACAACGGTGATCTCCGCGCAACCCTTCGACGCGGTCGTCTCGAAACTCGCAGCGGCCATCGGCCATCCCGATATGGCGGCGTTCGCGCGTGCCGTGGTGGCCGCGCGGACGTCTGCCGATCTGGAGGCCGTGGTGAATGCGGCAGTCGGCGCCGCAGGTTTCATGGAAATGGCGCACTTCGACGTCGGCGAGGTGCTTCGCAAGGAAGTGAAGGGCGCGCCGAAGGCCTTACGACTGGTCATCGGCAATCCGCTGATCATGAAAGAAATGGTCAAACACGTGCCCGATGCCGCGTCGTATGCACCGGTGACGGTGCTGATCGACGAGCGGCCCGAGGGTGTGTACTTGTCGTACGACCTCATGGCGAGCTTGCTCGCGCCGTATGGAAACGCAGAGGCGTCCGCCGTCGCGCGCCAACTCGACGACAAAGTCGTTGCCCTATTGACCGAAGCGGCGGAGTGACCGGGGTGGCGGGCATCCGCGTGCTGGATGACTACCAGAACGTCGCCCTCTCGATCGCCGACTGGTCCGTCTTGAATAGGAAAGCGGCCGTCACCGTCTTCAACGACCACATGTCGGACACCGACGCCCACGTCGCCGAGAATGCGTCCGTGCGCAGCGGCGGCTGGCAGCGTGGTGTCGGCGGTGATCTCTCCAGGCGAACGCTCGGCGTGCCAGGTCTGGGAAATATCGGTGGCGCCGTCGCGCAGATCGGTTGCAGAAAGGGGAACGTGTGACCAAATCCAACAAAGACATCGTGCTCGAAGTACTCAAGAGGAGCTTTATTGATCGCGATCCGACGATCGTTGAGCAGTATTTTGCCGCGAACTATAAGCAGCACAACCCTGTGATCCCGGACGGTCCATCAGCAATCGCCAAGATGATTCCGACCCTCACCGCTCTCACGTATGAACCCGGCATGGCTGTGGCGGATGGCGACCTCGTCATGGTCCACGGCCGCTATACCGGCTGGGGACCAAAGCCGATGGTCGCTGTCGATATCTTCCGTGTCGAGAACGGCAAGGTCGTGGAACACTGGGATGTGTTGCAGGAAGAAGTCCCGGCATCCGCTACAACCAGCGGCAACGCCATGTTCACAAGACCTCAGTAAGACGCGGTTCGCGACCCGGCTTGTGCCTCAACGTAAGCGACAAACGTCTTTAACACAGCTGAGGAATTGTCCTTCCTCCAGATTAAATGGAACGGCAGCCGGACATTCATGTCAACGACTGGCAGTAACACGACGCCTCGAGGGCAATGCCATCGAGTCGACTCATTCAGCCATGCGACGCCGATCTGGCACTGGACGAGACCCAACTGCGTGTCGCGATCTGGTGCCTCTTGAACGACGCGAGGAGCGCTGAGCCCGCCACGTGCACATGCCTGCATCATCTGATCATAGAAAGTTGGATTGACCCAGCGCTGGAACCAGATGAACGGCATGTCCCGAAGATCCCGGAGCTTAATTTTGTCTCGCTTCGTGAGTGGATGGCCTTTGGGGACGGCCAGGACCATTCTGTCGTGCGCGAACTGCCAATGTGCCAAATCCTTGTGCCAGGGAGTCAACGGGGCGGCAAACCCAAGATCCAAGCGCCCGGACAAGATCGCTTCAATCTGATGAACGGAAAGCAAATGCTGCAGCACCAGTTCCACGTCCGGTTGCCGGCGGCGGAACTCGCGAAAGGCGTCCACAACCAAACCATGCCAGGACACTGCCGTGGCAATGCCGATCCGAAGCGTACCGGCCCGGCCATGAGCGATCCGCTCGGCGCGTCGTTTCGCCTCGTCGACCTCATGTAAGATGCGTCGCGCGTCGCTAAAGAACAATTTCCCCGCCGCGCTCAATCGGACGCCTCGGGGTAGCCGGTCGAAACGCCGGTTGAGCGACATGGAGACGCTCGGCGGCCCGTCCGAAATGCTGCTCTTCTCCCACGCCGACGAAATAGCGCAAGTGCCGAAGCTCCATCTGATGCCCTCTCGGTATTGGACTGATTAAAACAAAATCTTAGACGTATCGATCCACGATTATCCAGAATTGCGCCGATATGAAGGCGCTCGTCCTGAACGCACTGGGCCGGGGGTTCGATGTCGAAGACATCGACGTCGCCGCGCCGATCGGGCGCGAAGTCCTCGTCGAAGTGCGGGCGTCCGGGCTCTGCCACACCGACCTGCTGTTTGCCACCCATGATTTCGTCCCACTGCCGGCAGTGCTTGGCCACGAGGTAGCAGGAGTCGTGGCCGCCGTCGGTCCGGATGTCGCGCAATTTCGCATCGGCGATCACGTCGTGGGTTCGCTCGCCCAGGCATGTGGGACGTGCGTTCGATGCGTGGCTGGCCGATCGTTTCAGTGTCGACATCCCGAGTCGACGCTACGTCGCGGGACCGATAGTCCGCGTCTGAGCCGCAAGGGGGTCGGGGTGTTCCAGGGCTTCGGACTGGGCGGCTTCGCCGAGCGAGCACTCATCCACGAGAACCAGCTTGCAGTTGTGCCGAAGGAACTGCCGTTCGCTCAGGCCGCGCTGCTCGGCTGCGGCGTCGTCACGGGCGCGGGTTCAGTCCTGAACACTGCCAACGTGACCGCCGGCGACACCGTCGTCATCTTCGGCGCCGGAGGCGTCGGGCTCAACGCTGTCAGCGGCGCACGTATCGCCGGCGCTTCGAAGGTCGTCGTCATCGACCTCCAGCCAAAGCGCCTCGAGCACGCTCGCCGGTTCGGCGCCACCGATGTGATCGACTCGACGCACACGAATCCGGTCGAGGCCGTCCACAGCCTCCTGCCTGCGGGCGCCGATCACGTGTTCGACTTCGTGGGCCTGAAATCGGTAGCCGAGCAGGGGCTCGAGGTGCTCGGCGCGGGCGGCGGACTCTACCTGGTCGGCGTCGCACGGCCAGATGTCGAGATCGGCCTCAACATCGTGAGCGCGATCGGCGGGCAGAAGCGCGTCCAGGGCGTGAACTTCGGCTCGACCAACGCCAAGCGGGACATCCCGATGTATGCGGACCTGTACCTCCAGGGCCGCATGAACCTCGACGACCTGGTGTCGCGAACGATTTCGCTTCGCGAAGTAAACGACGGCTACGCATCGCTGAAGGACGGCACGCTCAACCGGGTGGTCGTCACGTCGTTCTGACTGACCTCGAGCAAGGGAGAAACGCGATGAACACCACGACCCGGACCGGCACGATCAAATCGATCACGACCCAGTACATCGATGGAGCCTTCGTCGAGTCGCACGGCCGTCAGGTTATGGACGTCATCCGTCCGACCGACGGGCAGGTGATCGCAAGGGTCGCGCTGGCGGACGAGGAGGATACGCGGCGTGCCATCGCCGCGGCGAAGCGGGCGTTCGCGACGTACGGCCATTCGACGACGGACGAACGCGCGAAGATCTTGCGTCGGCTGCACATGGCCGCGTCTGCGCGAGCCGACGATCTGACAGCCGCCATGATCGAGGAGTACGGCGGTGTGGCCCGGTTCGCCGGGCTTATCGTGCAATCCGGCGTCAACGCGTTTCACGCCGCCGAACAGGCGCTGCAGGAGATCCCGCGGACGCGCCACTGGGACAAGACGACGGTGACACTGGAACCGGTCGGCGTTGCCGGCTTGATCACCGCGTGGAATGCGAACGCACTGTTCATGTGTCTCAAGGTGGCGTCGGCCGTTGCCGCGGGTTGCACGGTCGTAATCAAGCCAAGCGAGTTGAGCTCGTTACAGGCACGTGTTCTCGTCGAGGCGCTGCACCAGGCCGACCTTCCAAAGGGGCTCCTGAACGTCGTCACCGGCCTCGGCAGCGTCGTCGGCGCCGAGCTCGTACGCAATCCCGACGTCGCGAAGATCTCGTTCACGGGCTCGGTCGCGGTGGGTGAAACCATCATGCGCGACGCCGCCGCGACCATGAAGCGCGTGACGCTGGAGCTGGGCGGAAAGTCGCCCACGGTCCTGCTCGACGACGCCGCGCTCGACCAGGCCATCCCGTCGGCCCTGACCATGGCCTTCATGAACAGCGGTCAGGCCTGCGCCGCCGGCACGCGGCTCCTCGTACCGAAGAGCCGGCTGGACGACGTCAAGCGGGCGATACGGGAGGCCATGCGCGCGTTCACCGTCGGCGATCCGGCCGACCCCAAGATCGGCGTGGGGCCGATGGTGTCGCAAAAGCAATATGAGCAGGTGCAGTCCTACATTCGCAAAGGCATTGAAGAAGGCGCTGAGGTGCTGGTCGGCGGCGAAGGTCATCCCGAAGGGTTCAACGCCGGGTACTTCGTAAGACCCACCGTGTTCGTCAATGTGAAGAACGACATGACGATCGCGCAGGAAGAGATCTTCGGTCCCGTGCTGAGCGTGATCGCCTACGACTCCGACGACGATGCGATCCGGATTGCCAACGATTCCAAGTACGGTCTGCACGCCGCCGTCATCGGAACCGACCTGGCGCGCGCCCGGCGCGTCGCCTCCCAGTTGCGGGCTGGCCGCGTCGTCATCAACAACATGACCGACGATCCGCAAGCGCCGTGGGGCGGATTCAAGTTCTCCGGCGTCGGCCGGGAATATGGCAGGTACGGGATCGAGGCGTTCCTCGAAACGAGAGCCATCCTCGAGTCATGAAACACGACGCCATCTCTGCCACCGAAGCCGCCGACCGACTCGCGATTCGCGAACTCGTCGAGGCATACGCACACTGCGCCGATCGCCGCGACGCGAAGGGTCAGATGTCGCTCTTCACCGCCGACACCCATTTCGTCGTTTACCTGGACGCCAAAGACCCGATGCCCTCACAGGAGCTGCATTCACGCGAAGCGCTGGCTCCGGTCTTTGCGGACCTGAATAAATACGCGGCGACGACGCATTTCGTCGGACAGAGTACCATCCTGACCATGACGAATGACCGGGCGACCGCTGAGGCCTACTGCCTCGCGCATCACGCGACGGTTGACGACGCCAAGCGACGTCTGATGGTTGCATCGCTCCGCTACCTCGATACATTCGTCAAGATCGATGGCGCGTGGCTCTTTTCTGAGCGGTTACTCTACGTGGACTGGATTGACGAACGTCCACTGTCATAAATGCCTGTTCCTCTTGTGGGCGCCAAGCACCTCGTCATCGTCGGCGCGACTGGAATGGTCGGCGGATATGCCCTGCGGTACGCGCTCGATCACCGAGCCGTCGGACGTGTCACGGCGATCGGACGCAAGGCGCTCGGTTTTTCCCATCCCAAGCTGCAGCAGGTTCTCCACCGCGACTTCGCGGATTGCTCAGCCCTCGCTGCACCGCTCTCTGGCCAGGACGGTGCGATCTTCTGTCTGGGCGCGTACACCGGCGTCGTCTCGGACGCGGAACTCCGCAGGATCACCGTGGACTACCCCATTGAGTTCGCGCGCGCAGTCCGCGGCAGCAGTCCGGAGGTCGCGTTCTCATTCTTGAGCGGGAGCGGTGCGGATCCGACAGGACGCAGTCGAATGGCGTTCGCGCGCTACAAGGGCGAGGCAGAGAAAGCACTTTTCGCAAGCGGGATCCCTCGTGTCTACTCGTTCCGTCCCGCGTACATCTACCCCGTCGAGCCGCGGAAGGAACCGAACTTCAGCTATCGTCTGCTGCGCGCCATCTACCCGGCGTTTCGCACGCTCTTCCCCAATCAGGTCATTCGGGCCGACGACCTGGCCCGCGTCATGGTCGATGTCGTCGTCCGCGACACGACGGAGCGAGCGAGTGTGGTGTTCGAGAACCGAGACATCCGAGCGATGGTCGGTCAGCCGACGTGAGCGCGTAGCTGAGGACATTGTGAGCGGCCTCCGCGCCGGCTTGGCGATGTGTCTGTTGTCCGCTTCCATATGCCTGCAGGGATGCAGATCGAAAGCCGCGCCGTCTTCTGACCATTTCGATGGGTCCCGATTTCACAATCGCGTCAGCGTGCCGGACTATACGTTTTCGGACGAGATCAACATCGGGCGGGAGCTGAGAACCAAGAAGAAGAACTGGCCCGCTCGTTTTGAAACGAGGGCCTACCGGGCGCCGGCGGAACCTCTGCTCCATGGAATCCGGGTGCTGTGGATCGGCCATTCCACAACCCTCATCCAGACGCCAGGCCTGAACATCATCACCGACCCGATTCT
>WNFL01310977.1_pt1 | contig 29165 bp, 36 predicted proteins | sample 5400361 | NCBI WGS metagenome assembly WNFL01 (sample SAMN13153351, study PRJNA577476) | soil metagenome | isolation source: 40 cm soil on Douglas fir-dominated hillslope | place: USA:California | collected 2013-09-17
CCGCTGCCGCCGGGCGCGCCGGGGTCCCACAAGCTGGAGCCAGCTCCAGACGCACCAGCACCCCCGCTCCCCCCGGTTCCGCCACCACCAGTTCCCCCGCCGCCCGAGCCTCCTCCAGTGCCGAGCCCGAAACCAGGTCCCGCGCCTCCGGGTCCGTGGCCTGGTCCACCCATTCCGCCGCCCCCGCCGCCGGAACGCATGCTCTCCGCGGCTAGGATCATTTGCAGCATCTTGTTCGGGTCTTCGAAGAAGTCCTTAAATTTGTCGCCCGCCGCTCCGAGGACCTTCTGCGTGAGCTGGGCCGCCACCTTGATCCCCGCCACGGAGGAATCTTCCGCCACGTAACGGATTTCATTCACCTTGATGCTCGTGTCTCCCGCCAGCGCGGTTTTCAATTGTTCGGCAAGAGAAGACGGCTTGGCGTTTCCGCTGGGGAAGGCGCGCACAAATCGCGCGAATTGCGGCTGCGTAAGCGTGGGGGAAAAATGGATGCTCGCGATTCCCGAGGAAGTCAAAAGGTGCGCAAAACTTCGTTCGCCGGCAGCCGATCCCAGCGGCACGCCATCCAGCAGGATCTGCGTGCCCGACGCTCCAAGGAGCACGCCACCGCCGCCGCTATCGTCCAGCGCGCCGCGCAATTCTTTCCACGCCGTTTCAAACTGCTGCATCGTCTTCGCGTGCCCAAACTCGTACAGGCGCGCGAATTTCAGCAGAATGTTCAGGCTGCGGACAAACGCCCGCGCCCCGCCTCTTTGTTCCTGAATCATAGCTGTCGGCGCTGGACCCGGCCCCTCCTGACCCTTCTCTTACAGTAAATTCACACTGGCCCTGAGACAAGCCTCCCGCAGCCTCCTGTACCCATCTCAATAACAGATTCTCGTGTCATTTTGGGAACATTGTTGCTCCAACTCCTGCTCAGCAGTTCCCCGCTCGGCCACATCAAATGGAACGTCCTCGGCCTTGCATCCCCACCGAGGCTCGACGCATCCTAGAAACTAAATGCCAATCCTTCGGTCAACACAGCGTAGAATCTGTCTTGTCCCTCCAGCCCAATCATAGGAGGAACCACATGAAACGTTCGACTCTGATTGTCGTCGCGGCCATGGCACTCGTCTTCAGCGCTCCAGCCTTCGCTCAACGCTCGCATGCAGGCGGTGGACCGCCTGCGGGACACGGACCCGGTAGCGGCTCCGGCATGAGCAGCACCCATGAAGCTGGCGCCCCCGCCACGCATGCCAATATGTCGCACGCTTCTCCGAGCGATGTCCTGAGCCACAACACCGCTATCGCGGGGAAGATCAAAACGCTGACGGGCCAGGACGCGCAGACCGCCTGCAACGGCTTCAAGAACCTCGGCCAATGCGTTGCAGCGGCGCATGTGGCAAAGAACTTGAGCATTCCTGGCGGCTTCGACGCTCTCAAAGCAAGAATGACCGGCACCGATTCGATGAGCCTCGGCAAAGCCATCGAATCGCTCGCGCCCAACGCCAATGCCAAGTCCGAGACCAAGAAAGCCAATAAGCAAGCGTCGGACGACATAAAGGAAAGCAATTCCTAAGTCCCGCGCCCGTTTCGCACGGGACTTCTCGACTCGGGGCGAAGCCTCTTGCTTCGCCCTTTGTCCCTCTGATAAGCAACGCGGATTTATTCAATGAAGCGAATGGCGTTTGCACGCCAAAGCTATGGGGGCGATCTCGCCGAGGTCCTAGTTCTTGTGCCTACTGCGGGGCGTTAATTCCAATTCTTTGTTTGGACTTTCAACTTTCAAGCTTCGGCGGTGGACAAGGCTCCCCACAACGTCGCGATCGCAGACGGCGATCTTGCCGGGGCTGTCAACTTTCTCCTCTTTGAGTATAGAATCGATGCGCATGACCGACCAGCCACCATCGGATCGCTTCAAAACCGAAATGCCGCAGATTCCCGGCGTTTCCGGTCCCGCCCCGCGCTCAGCCACAGCGTCGAATCCCGCCGTCAAACTTGTCATCGGACTTCTCGCCGTGCTTCTCGTCGTCTTCCTGGGAGCGCGCTGGGCTCTTCGCCCGAAGCACGCCCCGCCGCAGTCCGTCGAACAGCAGCCGCAAATCGAAGTCCCCTCTCCTGCGCCCGATCCGAGTACGCTGCTCCCGCATGCGACTGCGACGGACCCCGGCATCGCCAGCATGGAGGAAATGGCCAAGCCGTGGTCCTCAAAAGAATTTTATTTTCGCAATCGTCTCTCCGGAGAAAATATTCCCGCCTTGCTGATTCGCTTACCGGCGGGGTCTCCCTCGCAATCGAATGGCTATTGGGCCTTCTCGCAAAAAGCTCCTTTCGGAAATTGCCAGCTCGAATACGTCACGGATTTGGACAAGCTGAAAACCGATTATGGTTTTCGCGCCGCGAGACATCCCATGGTCGGAAACCCCTGCAGCCGCACTGTGTTTGACCCGCTGAAATTGACCAATCTTCCAGGAAGCGTTTGGGTACGGGGAAGCATCGCGCAAGGATCCGATTTGCGTCCGCCCCTCGGCATCGAAATAAAAGTGGAGGGTAAGAAAATCCTCGCCGTGAGGATAGAGTAGTTCGCGCATTTTCAAGCCGCCAGATTTGCGCCGACCTGGCAAAGTAAACGTTTGGGAGGTTTGATTTGCTTCTTACGCGCGAATGATTGGCCTCATAGCTAGTTCAGAAAACATCTCACTTGGTTTGTTATTTTCGTTGCTAAAAACAGTTGATTCATTAATCTTCACGCCCGCCTTTCACTACGCATACCTGAATCTAAATTAGATAAACCATCCAGAAGTATCGAAACTTAGCTTTTCAGGGGCCCATTTTAGCTCGTAAGTCATAGAAAGAACTGCACGTTACGCCGCACTCGCATTGGCGAACAACCTGCAATTCGAACTGCACCACTGAAGCTGACTATTCCCACTTTGCGTGGACGGTCACGCGGAATTGCAGCCTCAGAAAGTATGGGAGAAATCCGAAGCAGTTCGAAATTGAGGGGGAAGAAATGAAATTTGATTTACGGGTAGGAAAAGGATTGTGTGGACTCGGGCTCAACAGCGCGAGAGGCTTGTCTTATTCGACGTTGGTCCTGGGATTAGCACTGATTTTCTCGATGCCGGTTGCGGCGCAGAGAATCACGGGAACGCTGCGGGGACAGATTCTGGATCCATCCGGGGCGGCAGTTCCGGATGCTAAGGTGACGGCCACGAATCAAGAGACGGCGGTGTCGGTAAAGATTGCGACCACCTCGGCAGGAACGTATTCGTTCCCGAGCTTGATTCCGGGCCTATACAAAATAGAAGTAGAAGCGAAGGGCTTTAAGAATCTCGTGAAGACGGAAATCAATGTCCTTGCCAATCAAGACAACGTAGCAGACGCGCATATGGACCTGGGCGTCGCTACGGAAATCGTGGAAGTCACGGGGGGCGCAGCCGAAATTCAAACTACATCCTCGTCGATAAACAACACCTATGATGCGCGCGATGTGGAACTCCCCAATGCCGCGGGAACACTGAACGGCAGTCCACTGAATCTCGCGGTGCTGGCCCCCAATGTTGTTGCACAGCCGGGCGGCACCCAGGGAATCGGCGGATCGGTTGGCGGAACGCGTCCTCGTGACAATAATTTTACGGTGGACGGTGTCGATGACAACAATCTGGGCGTGACCGGAAACAACTCGACGGTCATCCCCGATGCAGTTGCGGAGTTCAACCTTACGACCAACCAGTTCAGCGCCGAATATGGGCACTCGGCGGGCGGTCAGTTCAGCCTGGTAACCAAGACCGGCACCAACAATTGGCATGGGTCCGGCGAATGGTACAACCAGAACCGCAACTACAACTCGCTGGATAACCTGACAAAAGGCGCCATCCTAAACGGAACGCTTCAGGGCCAGCCGGCATTCGACAACAACCGTTTTGGCGGCACAATCGGCGGACCGATCATCAAAAACAAATTGTTCGTATTCGGCGCCTACGAGTATACGACCCTCCATGGTCAAGGCGCGGCGACTGCTTTCACAACGCCCACAACCGCCGGCATGACGATCCTCCAGGCGCAAGCAGCCGACTCCGCGGTCACCAATCTCTTGAAAAACTTCCCCATAGCGCCAGTCGCCCTAACGGATACAACCAAGTACCCTCTTGTAAATGGAATAGCGGTTCCGATCGGCAACATCACAATTTTCAGCCCGGTTTTCCAGCGTGAGCATGATGTACAAGCGAACGCCGACTATACGATGGGCCGCCACCAATTTGGAGCGCGGTTCCTGTTCAACCAGGAGAACTTCATCCTGCCGGTGAATTCCACTCAGGCCCTCTTCAACCAGGCTGAGCCCATCCACAACCGCAAGATTGCCTTGAACGACGTTTGGACGATTAACAGCACGCTGGTGAACGACCTGCGCCTGCAGTATTCGTTCTTCTCGCTAGCGACCGTCAATCCTTGCGCAACGTGCCCGCAGGACATCACCATCAACGATCTGCTCGGGGGCGTCACCATCGGGCCGGGCGACAATACCTTTCAAAAACAGAACACCTACCAGATCGGAGATACATTCTCCTGGTCTCACGGCAAGCATACCTTTAAGTACGGTGGCGGCTACACGCACTTCATCTATCCGCAGTTCTTCCTGCCGCGGAGCAATAGTGACAATCAGTACAAGACGGCAAACGCCTTCATCAACGACGTGAAGCCGGACAATCCAGGAAGAACACTGCGCGGCGCTGGAACTGGGAGCTTTCTGGGTACGCAGAGCGCCTTTTATGTGTTTGTCCAGGACGATTTCAAATTCACGCCACGTTTGACGCTAAACTTGGGCGTCCGATATGAATACTGGACAAATCCAGTGGGATCGAGCACGCAGACCCTGAACGCAATTTCCAACGTTCCGGGTGTAATCACTTTTGGCAATCCCAAAACCGATAAGAACAATATCGCTCCGCGCGTCGGTTTCGCCTATGATCCGACCGGAAGAGGCAAGACATCGATTCGTGGTGGCTTTGGCGTCGCCTATGACGTTAAATTCCAGAACTTTGCTTCCATCACGCTGCCCCCCCAGCTTCAAACCGAGCTGAACCCGACTTCCGCGTGCACACTTACCCCTAAGCCATCCTGGTGCACCACTCCGAATAACGCCGGTTTTCTTGCTGGGGGTGGTTTGCCCCAAGCCTTCCTGCCTCCGACGACCCAAGCCGGAGCGCGAGCACTGACTAGCAGCTTCATCGACGACACGGTTATGCCGAAGATCCTGACTTGGTCTTTGGGCGTGCAACACGAAGTTGCCAGAAACACTACGGTCGAAGTGCGGTACCTGGGGACGCGCGGACTGGAGTTACCGGTGCAGTTTCGCCGAAATCACATCAGCGCGTTCGACGCTGGAATCGCCCCGCTGCCGACTTTCTTTGATCCGAAGACGGCCCCGACGACGTGGACCGCGAGCACACCAACCGACACGCCATTCAACAACTTTGACTCCAATATTTATGCTCCGTTTGGATTCAGCGGCAACGTAACCTCTGATCCACCGTTCGGCAGCAGCATCTACCATGCGGGCTCGGTCAACTTTACGCAACGTGCGCGTCACGGGCTAACCTTCAATGCGAATTATACCTATGCCCATACCATCGACAACTCGACGAATGAATTCTTCACCAGCCTGCTGAACCCACGGCGGGCTCAAGACACCAACCGCATTAACGAAGACCGCGGGAACTCGGACCTGGACGTGCGCCACAAGTTCGCCCTTTCTCTCACCTATCAGGTACCCGACGTCAAGTCTGACAATCGCTTCGTCAAGACGCTTATCAACGGGTTCCAGATTGGCTCCATCTACCTAGCGCAGACCGGGCAGCCCGTGACCATACAGTCTGGAGGTGTCGACTCGAACGGCAACGGCGATTCCGCCGGCGACCGTGCGTCCCTCAATCCCTTTGGGACAGGCATGACCGGCTCGGATGTCTTTGCGGTTTGTGAGCTTCCTGGAGGTGCGACAGGGTTCTCCAACGGGGGACCGGGAGCGTTCAACACGCCAACCGGAGTTGCCGCAGGCGGCGGGTGCTTCGATCCGAGTGACACGAAGGGCAATACGTTCTTCCCGGCGATCGGCTACACCCCGGTAGACCCCAAGGCCAGGTACGTCATCACCGGACCCGGCGCGAGAGCCAACTTGGGCCGCAATAGTTTTACGGGCCCGGGATTTGGCATCCTCAACGTTTCGGTTGGCAAGAAATTCCACTTCAGCGAAAGCAAGTACTTGCTGGCCAAGGCAGACATTTTCAACATCCTAAACCACCCCAACTATGCGCTCAGCAATGGAAACGTTTTCAACACTGCGGGTATTACTACGGCCACCACAACACCGGGCTATGCGATTCCGACAGACAACAACTTCCTGAGTGCGAGAACCCTCTTCAGCGGCGGCTTCCGATCTATGACGCTGGGATTGAAGTTCGTATTCTAGACTTCAGTTCAAGTCGTCAATTCCGGGAGGTGCTCGATGAGCACCTCCCGTTTTTTTTGCGAAGCCGCTTCTTGGAAGCGATGGGAACGGCTGAATTGCATTCTGGAGCCGGTTCCAGCAGAATTCAGCGTAGAGGCAGCGGTTTGCCCAACTGCCGCATCTGTACATAATGAAGGTTGTTTTTTGCACACCGGTGCGGCAGGGAAACCATTTCGGGTTGCCCCCAGTCCTCCCGAGCATTCAGAAGCTGCAAACGCGGAGGAAGAAATGCGCAAAAATAAGATAGGGGTTCTGGCTTTGGTGCTGGCGCTTACAATGAGCGTCTCGTGCTCGCGGCTCGGCAAGCCGAGCGATGAAGCGATCACCACGGACATCAAAGCAAAAATGTTTTCCGAACCGGCGCTGAAAGCGGCGACCGTGGACGTGGTCAGCAACCGCGGAGAGGTGACGCTGACCGGACAAGTGGCGGACGACGCGGCCAGGCTCGCGGCTTACAAGATTGCGTCGGAAACCAAGGGTGTGAGCCGGGTGAATGATCAGATGAGCGTCGCCACGGCGCAGATAACCGTGCCGCAATCCGCTACCTCAGCGCCGGAGGCCGCGGCACCGAAGCGCCCAGCAAGGGCGAAAAACTCTCATAACGCGGACAAATCCAGGCGAGCTGCGGCTACTTCGCCGGCAAGTCCGGCGGCGGAAACAATGACGGCTGGCGCAGCTCCGGCGGCAACACCAGCGCCGCCTCCGCCGCCTCAGCCGGACGGTGCGAACGATCGACAGCATCGATTCGAAAACGAACCAGGCTGGACAGTTGTTCAAGGCATCGCTGGACGCCCCGATCGTGGTGGACAATCGAGTGGTCGTGCCAAGTGGGGCGGATGCTTACATCAAGCTTGTGAATGCGAAGTCCGCAGGCCACGTGACGGGCCGCAGTGAACTTAGCCTGGAACTGGCAAGCGTCGTTTTCCAGGGCAACACCTACACCGTAGTGAGCAGCGACGTGAAGCAGTCTGGAGCGTCCCGGGGCAAGCAGTCTGCTGAGAGAATTGGCGGCGGAGCAGCTCTCGGGGCGCTGATTGGCGCAGTAGCCGGAGGCGGAAAGGGAGCGGCAATCGGCGCAGCAGTGGGCGGCGGAGCTGGCACGGGAGTGCAGGTCTTCACGAAAGGGCAGCAGGTGAAGATCCCGCCGGAAACGCGACTGGACTTTACGCTACAGCAGCCGCTGGAAATCACCTACGTGCCAGGAAAGAGATCGCGCTAGCATTCGAATGCGGACCAGCCGCTCGCTGATTCAAATTCTCAAACGCCACCGTTGAGATAATCGCGGCAATTCTCATGGCCTATCCGGGCGGGGCAAGCCCCGCCCCTACAGATTCGATCTGTCTTGACAGTCCGCCTCGCGACAGATAAACCTCTTCCCCATGCACAAACAAAGTCAGGAACAGATTTACCGCACTTCGCGACGCCAACTCTTGATGGGCGCCGCGGCTGCCTCTGCACTAGCGCTGACGCCAGCGGTAGGCGCAGCGGACTCAGATGGGTCTGGAGGTCTGCCGCAGGCGTTTTCGGGGCTGAAGCCGCTGGGAGGGCGAGTTCATCCCATCACGGCCGATGAGTTTCATAGGCGGCTTCTGCGTGCGCAAAAGCTAATGACAGAGCTGGAGCCAAAATACGATGGACTCTTCGTTGCTCCAGGAACGGCGCTCTACTACTTCACTGGCATCCGCTGGGGAGCCAGCGAGCGGCTGCTTGCCCTGGTGTTGCCGCGAACGGGCGAGCCCATCGTGGTTGTACCTGCATTCGAAGAGGGACGCATGCGGGAGAAACTGAATTTTGCGGCGGAAGTGCGGGCGTGGCAGGAGGATGAAAGTCCAACGAAAATCGCGGCGGCAGCATTGGCGGACCGGGGGATTCGAACGGGACGCGTCGGAGTGGAGGAAACGGCGGCGTTTACATTCTTTGATCATTTGCATGCGGCAGCGCCGGGGCTCGAATGCGCGTCCGCCGATCCAGTGACTATCGCGTGCCGCGGGCGGAAATCGGATCATGAACTTGAGTTGATGCGGCTAGCTTGCGAGGCGACGTTTGATGTTTTTCGCGCCGTGTTTGCGTCGTTGAAGGAGGGAATGTCTCAGGAAGACATCGGCAAGCTGGTGGAGGCGGGCTTTTCGAAAATGGGTCTGCATGGCGGAGCGCTGGCTCTGCTGGGCGCGTCCGCGGCGCTGCCGCACGGCACGATCAAGCCGCAAAAGTTGAAGGAAGGCGATGTGGTGCTGATCGACGGCGGCTGCGCAGTGGAAAACTATCAATCAGATGTGACGCGGACCGGAGTTTTCGGCAAAGCGCCGGAAAAAGCGGCGCGCGTTTACGAAATTGTCCGCAAAGCGCAAGATGCAGCACTCGATGCGGCGCGCGCCGGACGACTATCGGGAACAGTGGATGACGCCGCGCGCAAGGTGATCAGCGACGCGGGGTATGGACCGGACTACAAGTTTTTCACTCATAGGCTGGGACACGGGATTGGGCTGGACGGCCACGAGCATCCTTATCTTGTGCGCGGAAGCAAGACGGTGCTTGAGCCGGGGATGACATTTTCGAATGAGCCGGGGATCTACATTCCGGGTGAGTTCGGGCTGCGATGCGAAGACGATATGGTTATTGCGGCGGAGGGGCCGGCGCGGCTTTTGACTTCGAGGTTCGCGGTTTCGCTGGAAAAACCGCTGGGATAGCGCACCGAAAAGTGGTCCGCCTGAAAGGAGGCCCCTACGAATTCCCCTATTCGAGTTGCAGAGAGTGAAGGCTAGCCGGTATGGGCGGCGCAGAAATCCACGATGCGCTGCTCGGTCCAGAAACGCTCCCTTCCGGAGTGTTTCGATATGAAAGCGCAATGGCCGCCGTGCTGGGGCGCGACAAACTGGATGACGGGATTCTCGCTGATTTTGGCTGCCGGGAACGAAGCGTAGGGGACAAAGGGGTCATCCTGCGCAGTGATCATGAGCATGGGCACGCGGATTTGGGCGGCGACACGTTTCGCGCCGACGTTGTCGTAATAGTCTTGCGCGTCACGATAGCCGAATTGCGGGGCGGTGATGACGTCGTCGAATTGACGGACGGTTCGGATGGGTCCCAGTCCGGCAATGGGGTAGCGCTCCGGAAACAGCTTATGCTTTCTCGCGTAGCGGGACATGAGGCCCTTTACGAAACGGCGCTGGTAGGGATAGTTGTCCACGCGCTCGAGCGCGTCGGCGCAAGCACCAAGGTCCAGGGCGGGGCAGACTATGCAGACACCGCGCAATGCCTTCGGCACAGCGGCGCCAAACTCTCCGGCCATCTTGCTCACCAGGTTTCCACCCATCGAGTAGCCGGCAAAGAAGATCTGCTCGAAACCGTCAACATTTGACAGTTCTTCGAAGACGCTGCGGTAGTCTCCGCTCATCCCGGAGTTATACAAGGTGGACGTCAAGGCTTCGGTGCCGCCGCAATTCCGCTGGTTCATGCGCACGACGTGGAAGCCACGATGAAAAGCCTTTTCCGCGATCCCGTGGACATAGTTCGAATCGCTCGAACCTTCTAGGCCGTGAACGATGACGATGACCGGCGCATCTTTGGGCTTGCCGGGTTGCCAGTGACAATGCCCGAGCAGTCGCGATTCGACGTCCACCTGGAAGAGCCGGGCTTCGGCGGGCGGGATGTCGAACCGCCGTGGCACAAAAGCCGAGACGATGGTCATGACGTGGCCGTTTTTCAGGAACGGGTGCGGCTCGAATGGCGGAACTGAGGTCAGCATCTCAAGAGTGGGTAACGAATGAGGATAGCAGACTATTGGGAGCTCAACTTGACCGGAATCGGGTTGCCGCTTAGAATTGAAGATTCACGGTGATGCATTTTTTCAATCTGATGAAACTATCTGACAGCCCAGCGGGCACCCGCTGGGCTGCGCTGCTTTATGGCGCCGGATTTTGCGCGCCCAATTTTTGCGTGAGGCTGGAATGATGGACAGCGGAATTCCCGAAGGTCTTACTTTTGACGACGTTCTGCTCTTGCCGGGGCGGTCGGCCGTGCTGCCAACCGAGGTGGAAACGACGACGAAGTTCGCGCGCAAACTGCCGATAAACATCCCGCTGGCCTCGGCGGCCATGGATACGGTGACGGAGTCGCGGCTGGCCATCGCTATCGCGCGACAGGGCGGCATCGGAATGGTGCACCGCAACATGCCTATCGACCGCCAAGGCGAGGAAGTTGACCGGGTGAAGCGCTCGGAAAGTGGAATGATCGTGGATCCGGTGACGATTTCGCCGGACATCACGCTGCGGCAGGCGCTGGAAATCATGAATAAGTACAAGATTTCCGGGCTGCCGGTGACGCGAGGCTCGCGACTGACGGGAATTTTGACCAACCGCGACCTGCGGTTCGAAAAGAATCACGCGCAACTGGTCGGCTCAGTGATGACGAAAGACAATCTTGTGACCGTTCCGGTGGGCACGACGCTGGAAGAAGCGGAACGCATCCTGCAAAAGCACCGCATCGAGAAGCTGCTGGTCGTGGATCAAGACTTCAACCTGAAGGGGCTCATTACCGTTAAGGACATTCAGAAGAAGTTGGAGTACCCGCGTGCGGCGAAGGACGAGCACGGCCGATTGCGCGTGGGCGCCGCGGTGGGAGCCACGGGCGATTTTCTGGAGCGAGCCGTGGAGATGTCGAAAGCGAAAGCCGACGTGCTGGCCATCGATACGGCGCACGGCCACTCCGAACGTGTGATGGAAGCGATCAAGGCGATTCGGCAACGGTTGCCCGAGATGCAGCTTGTGGCCGGCAACGTGGCTACTTACGAAGGCGCGAAGGAATTGATTTCGCTGGGCATCGACGGGCTGAAGGTCGGCATTGGACCAGGATCGATCTGCACAACGCGCGTGGTTACCGGCGCGGGCGTGCCGCAACTGACCGCGATCATGGAGGCGTCGAGAGCCGCGAAGGGCACGGACGTGGCCATCATTGCCGACGGCGGCATCAAGTATTCGGGCGACATTTCGAAAGCGCTCGCGGCTGGGGCATCGTGCGTGATGATCGGCAGCCTTTTTGCCGGCACGGAAGAATCTCCAGGAGAAACCATTCTCTATCAGGGTCGGACGTTCAAGTCCTATCGCGGGATGGGTTCGACAGGCGCGATGGAATCGGGCTCAGACCGCTACGCGCTGGTCCAGGACAGCGACGAACGAGGCAAGTCCGTGCCTGAGGGCGTCGAAGGACGCGTGCCCTACAAGGGCCAGTTGGGCGCGCTGACCGACCAACTCGTCGGCGGACTGAAGAGCGGCATGGGTTACGTGGGAGCAGCCACGTTGAAGGAATTCACGGAGAAGAGCAGATTCGTTCGAATCACCGCGGCGGGATTGCGCGAGAGCCACGTGCACGACGTCATTATCACGAAGGAAGCGCCAAACTATCGGATGGAATGATGGCTGATGAAATAGACGCACATCGAATAAGCGCGCATCGAATAGAACCGCTTTCGTTAGTGTGAAGAAAGAGAGAGAAGGAGCCGATTCTTAGTGGCAGGACTCCAGCCTTGGCGCAATCCGCGCCCCGCCCCCCAATTGCCAGAGATTCAGGCGCGCTTGCGGCCGCCGCGAGTGCCCGCCTGGGTGCGCGCCTGGTGGCCGGTCGTGGCATGGGCGTGCTTCATCTTCTCGATGTCCACAGACACGTTTTCCTCGGAACACACCGGCTCGGTCCTGAGACCCATCCTGCTCTGGCTGGTTCCTTCCCTGACCGCTAACCAATTCGAACTCATTCACCATCTCATCCGCAGGTGCGCACACTTCACGGAATATTTTATTTTTTGCCTGTTGCTTTATCGCGGCGTGCGTGGGAACCGCAAAGGGTGGCGCTGGACGTGGGGCCTCGCGGCACTCTTCTGTGCCGCTGGATACTCGGCCCTGGATGAAATTCACCAGGCGTTCGTCGCCAGCCGAACGGCCTCGCCTTACGATTCCCTGCTCGATTCGACCGGCGCATTCGCCGCTCTTGTTGCGCTGTGGGTGTGGTTCCGCAGGCGGCGTTCCGCGGGCCGTGCGCAAATGGCGACAGGCGAAGCTCCACCGGCTTGACGCACCAATCAGGGGCGATCAATTCGCCAAAGAACCGTGAAAAACAAAACAGCCCGTCCCGGTTTGCCGGAACGGGCTGCTAAAGTTTGTGCGGAAACGGTGCTTAGCTCTTTACTTCGGCCTCTTCTTCCTTCTTTGGCTTTTCTTTCTTTTCCTTGAGTTTAAACTCGTAACCGATGAGCTCGAGGATGGCAACTTTGGCGTTGTCACCGATGCGGTTGCCGGCATGGATGATGCGGGTGTAGCCGCCGGCGCGATCGGCGAACTTCGGCGCGATTTCGCGGAACAGCTTCTGTGTCACCGCAGGCAGCATGATATAGGAAGCCGCCTGGCGGCGCGATTGCAGCGTGTCGCGCTTTCCGAGGGTGATCATCTTCTCCGCCACCGGGCGTGCGGCTTTGGCGCGCGTCAGCGTCGTGGTGATTCGGCCGTGTTCGAGCAGATTGGTGACCAGGCTGCGCAGCACCGCGCGGCGATGATCCGGCTGCTTACCGAGCTTTGAACCTGAGTTGAGATGTCGCATCGCTTATATTGTCCCTTGTGGCCTTACAATCCGATGTTTTCTTCGGACGCCGGCGCGGCCGTCTGGCTTGGCAGCGGCGGCCAGATGATGCGGCCGTGCTCGTCGAACTTCATTCCCAGCGCGAGGCCCATCTTCACCAGTATATCTTTGATTTCGTTGAGTGATTTACGGCCGAAGTTCTTGGTCTTCAGCATTTCGTTTTCGCTCTTTTGGACGAGTTCGCGGATGGTCTGGATGTTGGCGTTCTTCAGGCAGTTGTAGGAGCGCACGGAAAGCTCGAGCTCTTCGACGGAACGGTCCAAATGCTCGAGGCGCGGATCGTGGGAAGTATCCTGCGGCGCTTCGATGGTCTCCACCGGCTCTTCGAAGTTGATGAAGATGCTCATGTGGTCCTTCACCAGCTTGGCAGCGAGGCCGATGGAATCCTGCGGCGTGATCGCGCCGTTGGTCCACACCTCGATCATCAGTTTTTCGTAGTCGGTCATCTGGCCGAGGCGTGCAGCTTCGACGGCGTAGTTAACCTTGCGCACCGGCGAGTGCACGCTGTCGACCGGGATGTAGCCGATCGGCAGGTCCTCGTCGTAGTTGCGGTCGGCGGCCACGTAGCCGCGGCCGTTTTTGGCGCGCATCTCGATTTGCAGCTTGCCGCCTTCGCTGACCGTGGCGATATACACGCTCTTGTCGAGCACCGCGAAGTCCGCGTCTTCCTCGATTTGCGCCGAGGTGACCGGACCAGCCTGCTCGATGTTGACGTAAATCGTCTTCGGCAGGTCGGTGTTGAGCTTGATAGGCACCTGCTTCAAGTTGAGGATAATGTCCGTGGCATCCTCGACCACGCCAGGGATCGAGGAGAATTCGTGGAGTACTCCCTCGATCTTCACGGCGGTGATGGCCGCGCCTTCAATCGAACTGAGCAGCGCGCGACGCAGCGCGTTTCCTACCGTCGTGCCCCAGCCACGCTCAAAAGGCTGCGCGGAAAACCGCCCATACTTCTCGGTGAGCGATTCCAGCTCGGATGCAAGACGCTTCGGCTTCTGAAAACCCTTCCACATCGTGTTCCTTCCTTCTGGCCCGAAAATACGGGCCAAGACCAAAATCTCATCCCGGTTCGCCGGGCTCGCTGGCGCTGGCCGCGCCTTTGTGAAACTTACTTCGAGTACAGTTCGACGATGAGCTGCTCGTTGATCGGCGGCGTCTGCACGTCATCGCGCTTCGGCATCGCCACGACCTTGGCCTTGAACTGTTCGCGTTCCTGTTCGAGCCAGGGTACAGCGTTCTGGCTCTGCGCGACGTTGCGGGCCTCGAGCACCATGGCGTTCTGGTGCATTTTTTCCTTGATGGCCACTTCCTCGCCCACGCTGACGAGATAAGACGGAATGTTGACTTTCTTCCCGTTCACCCGAACATGGCCGTGCAACACGAGCTGCCTCGCCTGCGAGCGCGAAGACGCCAGACCCGCGCGCCACACCACGTTATCCAGCCGGCGCTCGAGCATGATGATCAAGTTTTCGCCGGTCGGGCCCTTGGCGCGCGCGGCCTTCTCAAAATAATTGCGGAATTGCCGCTCCAGCAGGCCGTACGTGCGCTTGACCTTCTGCTTCTCGCGCAATTGCAGACCGTATCCGGCGACCTTCGGGCGCCGCGACTGCCCGTGCTGCCCCGGCACGAAGTTGCGCTTCTCAATCGCGCACTTCTCCGTAAAGCAACGCAAGCCTTTCAAAAACAGCTTCTGCCCTTCCCGGCGGCACAGGCGGCAGACTGCATCTCGGTGTCTTGCCAACTTCTATTCTCCCTTCCCAAAACTCTCGGAACTCTGTGGGACAGGCATTCCTGCCTGTCCGAATTTGTCCGTCGCTCCGAAGAGGACAGACAAGAATGTCTGTCCTACACGCGGCGGCGCTTCGGCGGACGGCAGCCGTTGTGCGGAATCGGCGTGACGTCGCGGATCACCACGATATGCAGCCCAGCAGCGGCCAGCGCGCGCACGGCGGATTCGCGCCCGGAGCCGGGACCTTTCACGCGGACTTCCACGCTCTTCATCCCATACTGGTCGCGCGCCACGCCTGCGGCAGCCAGCGAGGCTTGCTGCGCGGCGTACGGCGTGCCCTTGCGCGAGCCCTTGAAACCAATCGCGCCCGCGGAGGACCAGCACACGACCCGGCCATCCGTGTCCGTGATGGAAATCTGCGTGTTGTTGAACGACGCGGCGACGTACACCACGCCGTGCGGAATGACGCGGCGCTCGCGCTTCTTCTTGAATTCTTTTTTGCGCTTCGCTGCCGCTGCCGGTTTTCCCGGTGTTACGGCCGCGTCCGGCGCTGCATTCTTTTGCTGCTCTTTTGGCACGATTCACTCCATTTCTTCTGATGCCGATTCTGAAACCTTGCCAAGCTGAGGTGCCCGCCTCGGCGAACGCCCCGCAAGTAAAGCTATTAGCCCTTCTTGCCCAGGACTTTCTTCTTCGCTGCGACCGCGCCGCGCCGCGGACCCTTGCGGGTACGCGCATTGGTATGCGTCCGCTGGCCGCGCACCGGCAGGTTCCGGCGGTGCCGGATCCCGCGATAGGCCTGGATTTCGATCAGCCGGCGGATATTCATCTGAATCTCCTTGCGGAGATCGCCTTCCACGCGGCCTTCTTTTTCGATTTCCTGGCGAAGGTGATTGATTTCATCTTCCGTCAGGTCACGAATCTTCTTCGTGTGATCGACATTCGCCTTGGCGGCAAGCTTTTTTGCGCGCTCCTGGCCAATGCCATAGATTGAGGTCAGCCCGACCCAGAGACGCTTCTGCGGCGGAAGATCTACACCTGCGATACGTGCCATGCCATTCTCCTCAAGAAAACCTTATCCCTGGCGCTGCTTGTGCTTCGGGTTGGTGCAAATTACCCGCACCACGCCGCGCCGGTGAATCACCTTGCACTTGTCACAAATCTTTTTTACCGATGCCCGTACTTTCATAATCCTTGTTCCTCACTCGCTGAACTACTTGTAGCGGTACACAATCCGGCCGCGCGTCAAATCGTAAGGCGAAAGCTCCACCGCGACTTTGTCTCCCGCCAAAATCCGGATGAAATTCTTGCGCATCTTGCCGGAAACGTGCGCCAGAACCTGGTGCTTGTTTTCCAGCTCGACGCGGAACATTGCGTTGGGCAGCGGCTCGATCACCGTTGCCATGACCTCAATGGCGTCCTCCTTGGAATTCCCGGAGTCGCCTTTCTTCTTTTCCTCGCGAATGGGTCTCGCCATAGTCTCCCGTGCTTACCTAAGCCGGACTAAAGCCCGGCTTCTACATCTTTCACCACGACGGCCCGGTCATCTCTTTCGGCCGTGTCAAAATCCACGGGCCGTTGGCCGTAACCGCCACGGTGTGCTCGAAGTGCGCCGAGGGGCTGCCATCCGCCGTTTCCGCCACCCACTCGTCCCGCATGCGAACTTCCGGGCTGCCGGCATTCACCATCGGTTCGACAGCGATGACCATGCCCTCTTGCAACCGCGCGCCGCGTCCTTCGTCGCCATAATTCGGCAGGTTGGGCTCGTCGTGCATCCTCGTTCCGATCCCGTGCCCGACGAACTCGCGCACTACCGAGAAACCGTTCTGCTCCACCCAGCTCTGCACCGCGTGGCCGACATCGCCGAGCCGGTTGCCGGCGCGCATTTTGTCAATCGCGCGGTCCAGCGATTCCCGGGTCACATCAAGCAGCTTCTGTACTTCCGGCCGAATCCGCCCGACCGGGACCGTGACGGCCGAATCCGCGTAGTAGCCGTCCACTTCCATCCCGAAATCAATCGAGATGATATCGCCCTCGCGCAACTTCCGCTTCGGCGACGGAATCCCGTGAACGATCTCACTATTCACCGATGTACACAGCACGCAGGGATAACCGCGATATCCCTTGAACGCCGCCTTGCCCGGTCTTCCGGCGATTTTTTCCTCGGCGAGTTTCTCGAGGTCCATCGTCGTGATTCCCGGCTTAACCGCGCTCCGTAGCGCGTTCAAGACTTCATGCACAAAAAGCCCGGCGCGGTGCATCTTTTCCAGCTCTTCCGCGCTTCGCAGGTGAATCGCCATCAATCTTTTCCAGGGTCCTGTCCGGACCCAACTCCGGGGCTTATCGCGCCCCCCGCACGCTCTGCACACTTTGCAATACGTGGCGGCTGACTTCTTCCACACTCTTCGACGCGTCAATGGTGTGCAGCAATCCCCGACGCGAGTAATAAGCCACCAGCGGCGCCGTCTGCTTCTCGTACGCCTGCAAACGGGGCCCGATCACTTCTTCGCGATCATCCGGCCGCTGAATCAGTTCGCCGCCGTCCGCGTCGCAAATTGCGTCTACCTTGGGCGGGCGCTCGTAAATATTGTAAATCTCGCCCCCCACTTTACAGGTCCTCCGCCCGGTCAGCCTTCGCAACAGAACCGAAGGATCGACGGCCAGGTGAATCACAAACGGCCGTTTGTAACCGTGGAGCTTCAGCAACTCGCTCAGGTATTTTGCCTGAGCCACGGTTCGCGGAAATCCGTCGAACACAAAACCATGCGAACAGTCCGGCCGCTCGATGCGCTCCCGAATCATCTGCAGCACCAGCGAATCAGGAACCAGCTCGCCGCGCTCCATGATCGGCTTGGCCTTCACTCCGAGCGGTGTGTCCTTGCTGACATGTTCGCGAAGCATGTCACCCGTCGAGAGATGCGGCACGCCATACTTCCTGGCCAATTCCTTGGCCTGCGTGCCTTTCCCCGCGCCCGGAGGCCCGAGAAAAATCACGGCGCGGTCCAGCTTATCGGGGTGCCGTGTATCCGGAGCCACCCAGGTTCTCTCCCGTTACCGCCGGCCGCGCAACCGGCCCTTTCGAGCGAACCCTTCGTAGTTCCGCATGACCAGCTGTGCCTCGAGCTGCTGCACCGTGTCCATGGCCACGCCCACAACGATCAATAGAGACGTTCCACCAAAATAAAAGTTGACCTGCAAACCCTTGAGAAACCAGACCGGAAAGTAGCGGTCAAACCACGAACCGACGCCCCAACCCAGATGGTCGAGGTGAATGCCCGCGATCATCCATTCCGGAAGCAAGCACACAAGCGCCAGGTACACAGCGCCGATAAACGTCAGCCTCTTCAGAATCTTGCTGACATGCTCGGAAGTCGTGCGGCCGGGCCGGATCCCGGGAATGAAACCGCCGTTCTTCCGCATGTTGTCTGCGAGTTCCGTCGGGTTGAAGACGATACCGACGTAGAAGAACGCAAACACCAGAATCAGCGTCACGTAAATCAAGGTGTACAGCGGTTCACCCCACCTCAGCGCGTCCGCGATGTTTTTCACGAACGGCCAGCGCGTTCCAAACATCAGCGCGGCCGTGGCCGGGAACGCCAGCAGCGAACTCGCAAAAATCGGCGGAATCACGCCGCCGGAGTTCACGCGCAGCGGCAGGTAGGACGATTGCCCACCCATGACGCGGCGCCCCACAACGCGCTTGGCGTACTGCACGGGAATGCGGCGCTGCCCGCCTTCCACAAATACGATGAAAGCGACCACTGCGATCATCAGCGCAATCAGGAGGATCAGCGCAAGAGGCGTAAACGGCCCCCAGGCCTGGGTTTTGGCCTTCTCATACAAATCCACGACGGCGCGAGGCAGTCCAACGACGATGCCGACGAAGATAATCAGCGACATCCCGTTGCCGATGCCACGTTCGCTAATCTGCTCGCCAAGCCACATGATGAATGCCGAACCCGTCGTCAGCGTCAGGATCGTCATCAACGTGAAGCCCCATCCCGGATGGTAGACCATGGACTGGCCGTTCGGGCCGGCGGCGGATTGCAAAGTCTGGGCAATCGTGAAGGACTGGATGATACTCAAGACGATCGTCAAGTAGCGCGTGTACTGCGTAATCTTGCGCCGTCCGAGCTCGCCTTCCTTTTGCAGCCGCTCGAGATACGGAAATACCACCGTCATCAACTGCAGAATGATCGACGACGTGATGTACGGCATGATGCCGAGCGCGAAAATCGTCAGCTTGCGGAAATTGCCGCCGCTGAACAGATCGAAGATGCCGAGAACCGAACCTGCCGACTGCTGAAACATCTGTTCCAGGACCGCCGCGTTGATTCCCGGCGTGGGAATATGTGCGCCGATGCGGTAGACCCCCAAAAGGGCCAGCGTGAACAGCACACGGTTCCGCAAGTCTTCGATGCGGAACATGTTCTTCACGGCTTCGATGAATCGGTTCATGCCTGTTTCCTGCGAGTCCTCTTACGCAACAACCTCGAACGTACCACCCGCCTTGGTAATCTTTTCCTTTGCCGACGCGCTGAACGCCTGAGCGTGAATCGCCAGCTTGGTCGTCAGCTCGCCATCACCAAGAACCTTGATCGGGTCAGTGGCGCGCCGCACAAAGCCGTGCGCGCGAAGCAACTCGGGAGTCACGGTCTCGCCCGCGGGAAAAACATTCAACTCCGCCAGATTCACGACCGAGTACGTCACTCCGAACGGATTATGAAAGCCGCGCTTCGGCATGCGCCGGTGCAAGGGCATCTGCCCGCCTTCAAAACCGCGGCGGCGCGAATAGCCGCGGCGCGACTTCTGTCCCTTATTACCGGCGCCCGCGGTCCTGCCGAGCTTGGAGCCCATGCCCCGGCCGACGCGAACCTTCTTCTTACGCGAGCCTACGGGAGGCTGCAAATTTGAAAGCGTAAATGAGCGGCGACCTTTCATCGCCGGCTTCGCCGGTTTGTGCTGACCACGCTTGCTGGCCCCTCTCGGGCCGCTTGAACTCTTCTTCGCCATCGATCTACTCCACCACTTCCACGAGGTGCCGCACCTTATGAATCATCCCACGCGTCTCCGGCGTGTCTTGGCGCTCCACGACCTGATGCATTCTCCGCAAGCCGAGGCCGCGGATGGTTTGACGCATATCATCGGTGCAGCTGATGAAGCTCACCACCCACTTGACCTTCACCGTGCCGCCGGACTTCTTGCCGTCGTGCTCCGTCCGCTTGAAGGGCTTGACGGGAGTTTTTGTGCTCGCCACTTTTTTGCCGGCCATTAGGCGCCCTCACCCGCAGCGGCTTTTTCCTTGGGGGGCTTGCCGCTGATTTCTTCCACCGTCTTCGACCGCGTTTCCGCCACGTGCGCGATATCCTTCAAGCCGAGCAGTGCCGCAAACGTGGCTTTTACGACGTTGTGCGGATTCGATGTGCCGATGGACTTTGTCAGCACGTTGTGAATCCCCGCCACTTGCATCACCTTGCGCACCGGGCCGCCGGCGATGACGCCCGTGCCTTCCGAAGCGGGCTTGAGCAGCACTTGCGCCGAGCCGTAACGCCCCAAAACCTGATGCGGAATCGTCGCGCCCTTCAGGTTCAGCTTGATCAGATTCTTTTTCGCCTGCTCGATACCCTTCTTGATAGCCATGGGCACTTCGCGCGCTTTTCCCATGCCGAATCCCGCATGGCCGTGGCTGTCGCCGACGACCACCAGCGCCGAGAAACTCAGGTTCTTGCCGCCCTTCACGACTTTGGTGACGCGGTTGATGGCGATCACGTCATCCTTCAGGTCTGAAGGATTCACTTCCAGGAGACGCCGCACTGCTAGACTGTCCCGCAAAATTTGCTTCGACATAGGCTTAGAACTGTAACCCCGCTTCCCGCGCCGCATCGGCGAGCGCCTTGACGCGGCCGTGATACTTGTATCCGCCGCGGTCGAACACCACTTTACTTACTCCGGCAGCCTTGGCGCGCTCGGCAACCACCTTGCCGATCACTTTTGCCGCCGCGATGTTGCCCCCGCCCTTCAAATTCTTTTTCGTTTCGCCGTCCACCGAACTCGCGGAAACCAGCGTCTTGCCCGAACGGTCGTCGATTACCTGCGCGTAAATGTGCCCCAGCGAACGGTACACACAAAGACGCGGACGTTCCGGCGTGCCCTCGACCCTGGTGCGCACCCGCGCGTGGACACGCTGGCGGTGCAAATCCCGTGATAACTTGCGAACTCTTGCCGATGCCACAGTCGTTTCTCCTAATCTACAAATCTTGCCAAGATCCACCGGCAGGGTCAGCCCGCCAATGTTTCTCAAACCTATGCTGCGCCGGCCTTTGCTCCCGCCTTGCCGGCCTTCTTCTTCAAGCGCTCACCCGTGATGCGCACGCCCTTTTGCTTGTACGGATCGGGTGGACGCAGCGAGCGCATGTCCGCGGCAACCTGGCCGACCTGGCCCTTGTCCGCGCCGCTCACGATGATGTGCGTCTGCTTTTCCACGGCGACCTGAATTCCTTCGGGAATGGGGAAATTAACCGGATGAGACTTGCCGAGCGCGAAGGAAACCGTCTTGCCCTTCAATTCGGCGCGATACCCGACGCCCACGATGTCGAGCTCTTTCTTGAAGCCCGACGTCACGCCATGCACGGCGTTGGCAACCAGCGCGCGCGCCAGGCCATGAAGCGCGCGGTGCTCTTCGGTCGCGCGAAGGGCGGTCAGCACGTTGTCCTTCTGTTCAAACGTGATGCCGTTCGGGATCGCGAAGGAAAGCTTGCCCTTCGGTCCCTGCACATCGATCTTGCCGGCCTGCATGGCAATCTTTACGCCCGCTGGCACTGGAATTGGTTTGTGTCCTATACGTGACATCTTCTCTTTTTTCCTCGACTAGAAATTCCGACTACCAGACCTCGCAAAGAAGTTCGCCGCCAATTTTGGCCTTGCGCGCCGCGCGGCCGCTCATCAGTCCCTTGGGCGTGGTCATGATACTGATGCCCAGCCCGCCCACGACGGGACGAATGTCGGCTGAGCCGAGATACGCGCGCGCGCCCGGGCGCGAAATACGTTTCAGGCCCGTGATCACGCTGCGGCGGTCCGGGGTGTACTTCAGGAAAACGCGCAGCATCTTGCGCGTCTTGTTCTCGTCCACAAGCTTGTAAGTCGAGATATAGCCCTCTTCCTTCAGGATGCGAGCGATCTCCGTCTTTAGTTTCGAGACCGGAACATCAACGCGCTGGTGCTTGGCCGCCGCCGCGTTGCGGAGGCGCGTTAGAAAATCGGCTATTGGGTCCGTCTGCATAATTCTCCTAATAAGCTCCTACCAGCTGGCTTTCGTGACGCCGGGAATTTCGCCCTTCAGCGCCATACCGCGAAAACAAATGCGGCACATCTGAAACTTGCGAATATATCCGCGCGCGCGGCCGCAGCAGCGGCAGCGGTTGCGTATCCGCACCTTGAATTTCGGCTTCTTGAGCGACTTGGCGATTTTTGCTGTGCGTGCCATTTATTGTGCTGCCCCTTTTTCGCGAAACGGAAACCCCAGCCCTTTGAGCAGTTCGCGGCCTTGCTCATCGTTTCTCGCGCTGGTCGTCATGGTGATGTTCATGCCTTTGATCTTGTCCACGCGCGTGTAATCGATCTCCGGAAACACCAGCTGGTCCTTCAGCCCCAGCGTATAGTTCCCGCGGCCGTCGAACGAATTTTGCGGCAAACCGCGGAAGTCACGCACGCGGGGAAGCACCACGTTGCACAAACGGTCGAGAAATTCGTACATGTGGTCGCCGCGCAAAGTCACCGCGCAGCCGATGGGCATGCCCTTGCGAATCTTGAAATTCGCGATCGACTTCTTCGCCCGGGTGATCACGGCTTTCTGCCCGGTGATCTGGCCCAGCTCTACCGCCGCCGTGTCCAGCAGCTTCGCGTTCTGGCTGGCCTCGCCGAGTCCGATGTTGACCGTGATTTTCTTGAGCTTCGGCACGGCCATCATGTTCTTCCAGCCAAAGCGCTTCATCAGCGCGGGCACCGTCTCCGACCTGTATTTTTCCTGCAATCGGCTCTTCATCGCCTTCTTCTACCTTGTCCTTTACTTGTCCAGCGTCGTGTTGCAATGCCGGCAGCTGCGCACTTTCGTGCCATCCGGCAGCACCGTGTGGCCAATCCGCGTGTGCTTGCCGCAGCTTCCGCAAACTACCATCACGTTCGAGACGTTGATTCCCGCTTCTTTCTCCACGATCCCGCCCTTGATATTCTTCGACGGGTTCGGACGCGTATGCCTCTTGATGATGCCTACGTGCTCGACTACCACGGTGTTCTTCTTCGCATTGATCGAAAGCACCCGGCCGCTCTTCCCCGCGTCTTTCCCGGCCACCACCTTGACGTTATCGCCCTTGCGAATCTGAATCGTGTGCCGCTCGGCTCTCTCGTGTCTCAGTGTCATGGCCTACCAAACCTCCGGAGCCAGCGAAACAATCTTCGTGAATTTCTTTTCGCGCAGCTCGCGCGCCACCGGGCCGAACACGCGCGTCCCAACGGGCTCGCCCGCATCATTGATCAGCACCGCGGCGTTGTCGTCAAACCGGATGTACGTGCCATCCTTGCGCCGCCGCTCTTTCCGCATCCGCACCACAACCGCCTTCACAACCGTTCCCTTTTTGACCTGGCTTTCCGGTGTCGCTTCCTTGACCGCGGCGGTGATCACGTCGCCGAGACCCGCCTTCAGTCCCGCATCGCCGCCCACCGGCATGATGCAGGTCAGCTTGCGCGCGCCGGAATTGTCGGCCACCGTCAGCCAGGTTCGCATCTGAATCATTGGTTTGCTCCCCTGTCTTTCTTACGAAGCCGATGCGTTCCGCGTCAGCACTTCTTTCAACCGCCAGCGCTTCAACTTCGAAAGCGGCCGAGAAGCCACGATGCGCACCGTGTCGCCGGTTTTGGCCTGGCGGTTTTCGTCGTGCGCGTAAAACTTCTTCGAGATGCGTACCACGCGGCGGTACTTGGGATGCTGCACCAGCCGCTGCACCTCGACCACAATCGTCTTTTCCATCTTCGCGCTCGTCACTTTGCCGGTGAGGATGGTGCGCTCGCCGCGCTCGGCAACCGGAGCGCTTTGTGTTTCGGTTGTCATTACGCCTTCCCTGCTTTCAGTTCTTGCGCGCGAACCAGTGTCTTCACCCGCGCCAGATCTTTTTTCGCTTCCCGCAACCGCTTCAACGCTTCTGCTTGTCCGGTCGAAAGCTGGAAGCGCAACCGGAATATTGTCTCCGTCAAATCCTTCTGTTGCGCCAGCAGTTCATCCACGCCCGCTTCGCGAATCTTCTCAATACGCCGCGGCATCGTTAAAACCCTCCTGCGCGGGAAACGAACTTCGTGGGAATCGGCAGCTTGTGCGCCGCCAGCCCCAGGGCTTCTTTGGCTGTCGCTTCGTCCACTCCCGCCATCTCGAACATGATGCGTCCCGGCTTCACCACCGACACCCACTTCTCCGGCGCGCCTTTGCCCTTGCCCATGCGGGTTTCCGCCGGCTTCTTGGTGAACGGCTTGTCCGGAAAAATCCGGATCCACAATTTTCCGCCGCGCTTGATAAATCGCGTAATCGCCACGCGCGACGCTTCAATCTGCCGGTCGGTGATCCACGCGCATTCCATGGCTTTCAATCCGTACTCGCCAAACGCCAAATCTCCGCCGCGCCAGGCTTTGCCGTTGCGGCGCCCGCGCATCTGTTTTCTGTACTTCACTTTCTTCGGCATCAACATCGCTGTGTTCTCGCTTCCCTGAACTCGTTATCCGCTTCGCTCCTACGCCACCGCGGCAGTTTCGCGTTCCTTCTGAATCTTTGAAGCCTTCTTGGGCACGTTTTCGCCCTGGTAGACCCAGCACTTCACGCCAATCACTCCGTAGGTCGTATTGGCTTCCGCCGTGCCGAAATCAATGTCCGCGCGCAGCGTCTGCAGCGGCAGCCGCCCCTGCAGGTACCATTCCTTACGCGCGATTTCCGCGCCGTTCAGCCGCCCCGCCACGCGAACCTTGATGCCTTTACACCCGAAGCGCAGCGCCGAATCCACCGCTTTCCGCATCGCGCGGCGGAACGCCACGCGCTTTTCGAGCTGCAGCGCAATCGATTCCGCCACCAAAGTCGCATCCAACTCCGGACGATGCACTTCCTGAATGTCAATGTGCACTTCGCGCTTGGTGCGCTTCTGCACATCCTGCTTCAGCTTGTCGATTTCCGCGCCCTTGCGCCCGATGATGATGCCCGGCCGCGCCGTGTAAATGCGCACCACCAGTTTGTTCGCCGCGCGTTCGATGTCAATCGAGCTGATTCCCGCGCTCTTCAGCTTCTCCTTCAGCTCCTTGCGAAGCTTTACGTCTTCGTGAAGAAGGTCGGCGTATTCCTTGTCGGCATACCACCGCGACTTGAACGGCTTGTTGTATCCCAGCCGGAATCCATACGGGTGCGTCTTCTGTCCCACTCTAGGTCTCCTTACTTCTTGCGCGGCCGTAAAACGGCCGACTACTTCTTGCCCTTTTTCGAGGGCCCTTGCTGCTTTCCGGTCAAGGCCTTGCGAACGCGGCGCGCGGTGCCGCGCACGCCCTTTTGCGCTTCCGCCTCCGCCACATTGGCTGCCACGCGTTCCGCGGCCGCCACGTGATGCTCGGCCACGCCCACCCAAAGGTGCGCGGTGCGCTTCTGATAGCGAAACGCCCGCCCCATCGGCGCGGGACGCAGCCGTTTCCAGCGCGGCCCTTCATTCACAAAACATTGCGCTACAAACAGCGTGTCCACATCCAGCGGCGCACCGGAGTCTTCTGCCTTGCGCTCCGCATTGGCGATCGCGCTGCGCAGCACTTTTTCGATGTGCTTAGCCGCCCGCTTCGGAGTGTACTTCAGCGTCTGCAAAGCGTCCTGCGCCTTCTGCCCGCGAATCAGATCCATCACTAGACGCGCCTTTTGCGGCGACATTCGTACGTGCCGCGCCAGCGCGTGCGCTTCAATCGATGCATTCTGTAGTGTCTGCACTTCAGCCATAAACTATGCCTTCGGCGCTGCGGGTGCTGCCGCTGGTGCCGCGCCGCCTCCTGCTGGTGCCGGGCCCGCGGCCTTCTCGAGCGCCGCTTTCACACCGTGGCCCTTGAACGAACGCGTCGGCGCGAACTCTCCGAGCTTGTGTCCGATCATCTGCTCGGTCACATACACGGGAATAAATTTCTTCCCGTTGTGCACGGCGATGGTGTGCCCGATCATGTCTGGGACGATCGTCGAACGCCGCGACCACGTCTTGATCACTTTCTTTTCGTTGCGCGTGTTCAGTCCTTCGACCTTAATGCGCAAGTGGCCGTCCACAAACGGCCCTTTTTTCAGTGAGCGTGCCATCGATTCCTTATTCCTCCACTCGCCGCAAGCGGCCCCATTGTGCTCGCCGCATCTTCTTGAATCCCCGCACTGGCCCGGGAACGCGGTGCGACTTCGGGCAGAACGGGCAAACAAATCGCGTGCCCTGCGCATTCGCAATCCGCTCCACAATGACCGCCCAGCTCGGTTTGCACAGTTTGTATAGCACTGGCTCCGGCGGAGCCACTGCCACCTTGACCAACGGACGCACCGGCTTCGCGTTCTTTGCCGTTACGCGCTTCGCGCCGCGTTTCGCGGTGCGCTTCACTATCCGGCTGCGCCGTGCTGCTGTTCGTGTTGTTCGTGTTGCTCGCATCATTTTTACTCTCACCGGGCGGCTCTCAGTTCGCCGCCAGGTTTCTCGCCTCAGTAAACGTGTCGCCCTTACTTCCTGCGCTCGACAATGTGTTTGTCGGTGCGCTTGTTGTGCCGCGTCTTCTTACCCAGCGTCGGGAAAGCCCAGGGCGTCTGCGGATGATTGCCCTTGACCTTGCCTTCGCCGCCTCCGTGCGGATGATCCACCGGGTTCATGGCCACGCCGCGGACCGTCGGCTTTTTCCCGTGCCACCGCGTGCGGCCGGCCTTTCCGTATGTTTCATTCTCATGATCGAGGTTGCCGACCTGGCCAACCGTCGCCATGCACTCGATGGAAAACTTGCGCACTTCGCCGGAAGGCAGCTTCACCAGCGCGAGATCGCCCTCTTTGCTCAGCAACTGCGCCGACCCGCCCGCCGAACGCACGACTTGTCCGCCACGCCCGGGGTACAGCTCCAGGTTGTGAACCATCGTGCCCGGAGGAATGTGCTTGAACTGCAGCGCATTGCCCGGAAGAATGTCCGAGCCTTCGCCGGTCGAAACCGTTGCGCCCACTTCCAATCCCACGGGGTGGAGGATGTAGCGCTTCTCGCCATCGGCGTAATGGAGCAGCGCCAGGTTCGCGCTGCGATTCGGGTCATACTCGATGGCCGCCACTTTCGCGGGCACGCCAAGCTTCTCGCGCCGGAAGTCCACCTTGCGGTAGGCCTTCTTATGGCCGCCGCCGCGGTGCCAGATCACGATTTCGCCGTGATTGTTGCGTCCGCCGGAGCGCTTTTTCGATTCCACCAGCGCCTTCTCCGGCTCCTGCTTGGTGATGTGGCTTTTGTCCACGACGGTGATGAACCGCCGCGACGCCGTATATGGATTAAAGCTCTTCAGTCCCATCGCTGCCTCTTACCTTCTTAACGCCTTTTCTTCTCCAATTGTCCCGGTCTTACAAGTTCTCCGCGTACTCGATCATCTTCTCGCCTTCGGCGAGTTTCACGTATGCTTTCTTCCAGTCGCGCCGGTAGCCTTCGTTCTGGCCGCGGCGGCGCATTTTGCCGACAAAATTCGCAGTGCGCACGCCCGCCACCTTCACCTTGAAAATCTGCTGCACGGCTTCCTTGATCTGCGTCTTCGTGGCGCCGGCAGAAACTTCAAACACCACCGTGTGTTGAGTCTCTTTCACCCCCAAGCCTTTTTCCGTGATAATCGGCCGCCGAATAATCTGATAGTGAGGGGTTGACATCGCTTATCCCTTCCCCTTTTTCTTTGCCGGCTTCGCGGCTTTCTTTGCCGCCACCGGTTTCTTCGCTACGGCCTTTGGCGCTGCTTCCTTCTTCACCGGCTTTGCCGCGGGAGCAATCGTTTCCACATCCGGCACCACCACCGGCTTCTTCTCCGGATCGAGTGAGTGGCTCAACCGCGTCACTGCATCCTTCGAAAGCACCAGCAAGTCATGCTTCAGCACGTCGTAGGGCTGCAGAACATTCGGCGCGGCCAGCGTTACGCCTTCGAGGTTGCGGCTCGCGAGTTCCAGGTTGCGGTTCTCGCCGTGGGCCACCAGCAACGCCGACTTCGTACGATTCAGCTTGTCCAGCACTTCCAGCAGCGCCTTGGTCTTGTGCGTATCCAGAGTCCACGCATCCACAACCGTCAGCTTCTGTTCCGCTAATTTCGCGGAGAGCGCCGAGCGCAGCGCGCCCAGCACCATTTTCTTCGGCAGCGCGTAGCTGTAATCGCGCGGCTTCGGTCCATGGACCGTGCCGCCATGACGCCAGAGCGGCGACCGGATCGAGCCCACACGCGCGCGGCCCGTGCCCTTCTGCTTCCAGAGCTTGCGGCCCGCGCCGCTCACTTCGCTCTTGTCCTTGGTCTTGTGCGTACCTCGGCGCAGCCCGCGCAAGTGCCACCGCGAAGCTTCATGCAGCAGGTGCTGGTTGACTTTCGCGCCAAAAATCGCGTCCGCCAGTTCCACCTGACCGACTTTCTTGCCATCCAAGTTCACTACATCGACGACCGGCATAATCTCTTTTTCCTTCTCGGTCCAAAACTTACTGACTTACTTCGCTTTCCTGGCCTTGCGGATGAAAATGTATGATCCGCTCGGTCCCGGCACCGATCCCCGCACCAGCAGCAGGTTTTCGTCGGTGTCCACTTTCACCACTTTCAAATTCTTCGCCGTCACCTTGACGTTTCCCATGTGACCTGGAAAGTGCTGATTCTTCCAAACACGCGACGGAAACGAACTCCCTCCGATGCCGCCCGGCGCGCGGTGATGCATCGAGCCGTGCGAAGCGTCGCCGCCGGCGTAGTGCCAGCGCTTCACGCCGCCTTGAAATCCCTTGCCCTTGCTCACGCCGCTCACATCCACGAGTTCGCCGGTCTTGAAGCTCTCTACCAGAACGCGGTCGCCAACTTTCGTCTCGTCCTTGGATTCCTCAATGCGCACTTCCTGCAGCACTTTCATTGGCGCGACGTTGGCCTTCTTGAAGTGCCCAGTCATGGCCTTGTTCACGCGTTGTGGCTTGACGAATTCCACCAGCCCCAGTTGCGCGGCATCGTAGCCATCCGTCTGCTTTGTGCGACGTTGCACCACCCCGCATGGCCCCGCCTGAAGCACCGTGCACCCCACAAGCGTGCCGTCGTCGACGAAG
>WNFL01206649.1_pt2 | contig 29134 bp, 21 predicted proteins | sample 5400361 | NCBI WGS metagenome assembly WNFL01 (sample SAMN13153351, study PRJNA577476) | soil metagenome | isolation source: 40 cm soil on Douglas fir-dominated hillslope | place: USA:California | collected 2013-09-17
AACGCACCAAAGGTTTCGACCATCATCCCCGCCGGCAGACGCGCCAGCTGATCCAGTCCGTGGGTCTTCTGCAGCGAGATGAGCCGGACACCGGGCACGGCCCCGAGCGGCTGATATTTCGCCAGTGGGATCGATCGGCCCCTGTCGATTTTGCCGAGCGGATTGCCCTGCCAGCAAATTCCGATGCGAAATCCCTTATCGCCGATGCGCGTGCGCCATTGTTCGACGAGTGTACCTTCCGCAGAGAGATACGGAACCTTCCCCGGTAGATCGCCCAGCGTAACGGAGAACCGTTCGGGTAGGCTCATCAACGCGCATTGAAAATCGAAACGCCGTTCCGCGTCGGAGAAAGCCGTCACTTCGATGTCGGCCGCGAACGGGCGGAACAGCCGCACCAGGCCCGGATGACAGAGGAACGTGACCTTGGCGCCCATCGCGGTTAGCTGCGGCAGAAAACGCACGAATTGGATCGCATCGCCCATGCCCTGCTCGGAATAGACCACGATGCTGCGCCCGCCGAGTTTTTCGCCGCGCCATTCGCGCGCCTGCAAGACCGGTCGGTCGAAGCCGCAATCGGCCACCTGCCAGCGATGCTCGAAATCGCGCCAGCCTTGTTCGAAGCGCCCGCGAATGAGAAGCGCCGAACCGCGGTGATAATGGCCTTCGGCATAATCGGGCCTTTCGGCAACCGACCTGTCATAGGCGGCGAACGCGTCTTCGGCGCGGCCGCCATGCAGCAGCAGGTTGCCCTTCAGCACCAAGGCCGGCCCATAGTCGGGCTTCAGCGCGATCGCTCTTTCGCAAGCTGCGAGCGCCTCATCGAGGCGGTTCTGCTCCATCAGCATGTTGGCGCGGTTGAGATGCGCCTCCGGGCTTTCCGGCTTGAGCGCGATGGCTCTTTCATAGGCGGCGAGCGCTTCGTCATACCGTCCAAGCTCGGCGAACAGATTGCCGCGGCTGATCTGATAGCCTTCGGCATCGGGTTTCATCCGCACCGCTTTGTCGTAGCTCGCGAGCGCTTCCTCGTAGCGTTTGAGCGCAAGGAACACGTTGCCGCGCGCGTTCATCAATTCGGGATTGTTCGCGTCCGCCGCCAATGCCCGGTCGAGGACCGCCAGGGCCTCGCGGTGTTTCTTCTCGCTCGTCAAGACGATCGCGTAATTGGAAAGTCCGGGCACGTGGCCCGGCGCGAGCCTCAGCAGCGCCTCGATGCCCGCCTTCGCATCCTTATGGCGGTTGAGGGCAATGAGCACATTGGCGCGGTTATGCAGCGCGAAAACCGATTGCGGGTCGAGCTGCAAGGCGCGATCGAAATCCTTCAGGGCACACTCGTTCCGGCCGGTCTCGGCAAGGCACAGACCACGATAGATCAGGGCGATCACGTTGTTTGGCTGGAGCCGGATCGCCGTGCTCAACGCGGCGATCGCATCATCATGGTGCTTCTGCTCGATCAGCACATTGCCGTAGCTGGTAAGCGCTTCGGCCGAGCGCGGATCGATCCGCACCGCCCGTCCAAGATGCTCAGCCGCCTGATCAAATTGCCCGAACTGGCTTTCGATGGTGCCCAGCATGAACAGCGCATAAAAATGCGAAGGCTCGCGTGCCACGATGGCGCGGCAGAGTTGGGCCGCGCCCGCAAGATCGCCGCCTTGCGCAAGCTGATGGGCGCGGTTCATCGCTTCCATCGAATTTTCACGGAAATTTTGCATCTCGGAGCGGATGTTAGAGGAGGGGCGGGGCTCGTGCCAACGCCTGAAAAAACGCTCAGAGTTTCATACCTTTTATGTTAGCACCCGCAACCGTGACTCCGCCCCGCACGCTTCTGCACGTGTTTCCGACCTTTTCGGTTGGCGGCGCACAAATGCGCTTCATACAGCTGGCGAATCATTTCGGTCTCCGCTACCGCCACCGCATCGTTTCTCTCAACGGAAGCACCGAAGCGGTCGCCCGCCTTCTGCCCGAACTGGATGCCGAATTGATTGCGGCCGGGACCCAAAAGGGCGCGACGCTCGGCAATTTGCGCGCCATACGTCGCACCCTCGCCAAAGTGCGTCCCGATCTCCTTGTCACCTCGAACTGGGGCTCGATCGAATGGGCGATGGCCAACCTCACCACCGCGATCCCGCACCTTCATATGGAGGACGGTTTCGGGCCGGAAGAGGCGACGCGGCAATTGCCCAGGCGCGTTTGGATGCGCCGCGTTGCGCTCTCCCGCTCCATCGTGATGCTCCCGTCGCTCAAGCTCCTGGGCCTCGCGCGCGATGTTTGGAAGCTTCCGCCCCACCGCCTCCGCTACGTTCCCAACGGCGTGGATTGCGCCCGGTTTGCGCAAAGTCCCGATTGGGAGTTCGCCGCCGGGCACGGCATCGCCCGCGACGTCCCGATTATCGGTGCCGTCGGCGGCTTGCGCGTCGAAAAAAATCCTGCGCGGCTGCTGGACGCGTTCGCCCTTGTTGTGGCGAAGCGGCCCGCTCAGCTTGTCATTGTCGGCGAAGGACCGCTGATGCCTCAGCTGAAGGAACGCGCGCAACAGCTGGGCCTCTCCGGACATGTCGTATTCACCGGGGCCTCGCTCACGCCCGAGCGCTTCCTGCCGCTCTTTTCGGTCTTCGCTCTCTCCTCCGATACCGAACAGATGCCGCTTTCGATTCTGGAGGCCATGGCGGCGTCGCGTGCCGTCGCGGCCACCGATGTCGGCGACATCGGCGCCATGCTGAGCGAAGAGAACCGCCCCTTTGTGGTGCCCCGCGATGTGGACGCCCTCGGCGCGGCGATCCTTGCGCTGATGGAAGATCCTTCAGAAGCGGCCGCGATCGGGCGCGCCAACCGGGCTCGCGCCGTTAGCGTTTACGATCAGGGCAAGATGTTCGCCGCCCACAAATTGCTGCTCGACGGCGAGCTGGCGAACAGAGCCGAGGCCTCGTGAAGATCCTCTACCACCATCGCATCCGTTCCAAGGACGGACAGGCCGTCCATGTCGAGGAGCTGATTGGGGCGTTGCGCGGCCTCGGGCACGAAGTGATCATCGCCGGCCCGGAGAGTTTCGCGCGCGCTTCCTTTGGACACGACCCAAAGCTCCTGGGCACGATGAAAAAACTCATGCCCAAAGCGATCTATGAAGCCCTCGAGATCGCCTACAATATTCCCGCTTACCGGCGGCTCTATCGGGCATGGAAGAAAGAAAAACCGGACGTGCTCTACGAGCGCTGCAATCTCTACCTTCTCGCCGGCGCCTGGCTGAAGAAGCGCACCGGCATCAAGATGCTGCTCGAGATCAATGCTCCGCTGGCTCGCGAGCGTGGCGCCTTCGGCGGACTTGGGCTCCCGCTGGTGGCACGCAGGCTGGAGCAATATGTCTGGCGCAGTGCCGATTTCGCGCTTCCCGTGACGAATGTGCTTGCGCAGGAGATTCGCGCCGCCGGCGTGCGGCCCGAAAAACTCGTGGTCATCCCGAACGGGATCGATCCGATGCGCTTCGCGCAAGGCCCGGACAATGAATCCGCAAAGGCGGCGCTCGGTCTCTGCGGCAAGCTGGTCTTGGGTTTCACCGGTTTCATGCGCGATTGGCACGGCCTGAGCGACGTGCTGGATTGGATGGCGCTGGACGACGTGCCGCGGCACATTCATCTCCTCCTGGTCGGAGACGGCCCGGCTCTTGCGGGGCTGAAAGCGCAAGCGGCCCGCCTGGCTCTGCAAGATCGCGTCACCTTCGCAGGGCTTGTGGACCGGGACATGGTGGCAAGAATGGTTGCGGTGTTCGACATCGCGCTGCAGCCCAAATCGGTGGAGTACGCCTCGCCGTTGAAGCTGTTCGAATATATGGCGCTCGGCAAAGCTATCGTCGCACCCGATCAAGCGAACATCCGCGAGGTGCTGGAGCCCGATGTCTCCGGCCTGCTTTTCGATCCGGAACGCGCCGGCTCCATGACCGCCGCCATCGCGCGGCTCGCGCGGGACGAGACGTTGCGTGCTCGGCTTGGCGAGGGCGCCCGCAGAAGCATCGATGAGCGGGGCTACACCTGGAAGGAAAATGCCCGGCGTGTCGGCGCGCTCGCGCAGGCAACCACCGCGCCATGAAGGTCCTCGACCAGCCGAATTTCTCGGATTTGCCGACGGCGCTGAACGCCCTGTTCGCGGCCGGCGCGGAAGAGAGCTTTTTCAATCTGCCCGAATGGTACGACATCGTCGCGCGCCACGGTCTGGAACCGGGTTGGAGCCCGCGCCTATATGTTTCGGGTGGGGCCGGGCTCATCGGCTGTGTTGCGCAAGGCGAGGATGGCGGCGAAATCCGCGGCTGCTGCAACATGTATACGATCGATCACGCCGTGCTCGCGGCTTCCGCGTCCAACCTTGCGCGAACCGAAGTCCAGCAACTCTTCACGGAGATTGCCCGCGAAAATCCGTACACGGACGGAATCCTGCTCCCCGGGCTCGATCGGCAGGATGCTCGTTTTGCCGCTGCGCTTGCCGGCCTCAAACATGGCGGATTTCTCGCCAGACCCTATTTTTGCTGGGGCACCTGGTATGAAGCGACACATGGCGTGGACTTCGACACCTATTTCGCGGCGCGTCCTTCGGCGTTGAAAAATACCTGGCGCCGAAAGCTTGCCGCATTCGAGAAATCCTCGCCGATCGGTTTTCGTACCTCCGGCAATATCGATTCCTTCGTGCTGGATTATGAAGACGTGTATCGGCGAAGTTGGAAAACGCCCGAACCCTTTCCCGACTTTCTGCCGGCGCTCATGCGTATGGCCGCGAGCAAAGGGGCGCTGAGGTTCGGCGTGCTGGAGGCGGACGGGATCCCGGTCGCGGTGCAGTTCTGGATCGTCTGGAAAAACCGCGCCATCATCTACAAGCTCGCCTATGACCAGAAATGGGGCGCGTTCTCGCCGGGCACATTGCTCACCTTCCACATGATCCGGCACGTGCTCGAACATGACCGTCCGGACGAGATCAATTTCGGCCGCGGCGACGACAATTATAAGAAGCTCTGGATGTCGGCGCGGCGCGAGCGCTGGGGGATCGAGGCCGCCAATCCGCGCTCTCTTCGCGGCTTCCCGCGCAGCACCCGCCTTCTCGCCGGAATGCTGCGCGACCGCCTCCTCCCCCGCACACCCTCAGCGACTTGACCATAATCCACCTCCCCCTTGAGAGGAGAGCCTGCCCCCGACTTGATCGGGGGTCGAGCCGCGCAAGCGGCGAGGGTGGGGGTAATTCTTTTGGTGCGCCGTGGGAGGGATGGTTTCCGTCCGTCCGCCTCGTTCTCGCAGTCAGCGGAAGGGTAGGGACGCCCAATGCAACTCGTCGCCTGGACGGCCCATTGTTGCGGGCCATGACATTGGTTCAGAAAGACTTCACCCAATCAAAACCTAACCCCGCCCTAGGATCTCCCTGAACAGGCGCAGCTGGCCTTCGCTCGTCGCATCCCAGCTGAATTCTTCGGCATAGCGTCGGGTGGCCGCCCGAGCCGGAAGCCCCCGGAAGAGCCGCAGCACCCCTTCGGCGACACCCGCGGCCGAGCGTTCGCCCATCAACACCCCCGCCTCGGGGCGCGACACAACTTCCGGATTTCCCCAGATGTTCGAGGCGACGACCGGCGTTCCGCATGCCATCGCTTCCAAGAGGACGTTCGGCCAGCCCTCCCGGCTCGAGGCGAGAACCAGCGCGTCCGCGGCAGCGTAAATCTTATGGAGCTGCTCATGGGGCAGCGCGCCGAGGAAGCTCACCCGATCCGAGACTTTCAGCGCCGCGGACAGATTCTGCAGCCGCGCCCGCTCCGGGCCATCGCCGGCGATAAGCAGCCGGTAGCCCGGCAGCGAGGGCAGGGCGCCGATGACGAGATCATGGCCTTTGCGCTCGATCAGATGACCAACCGACAACAGCTGGGGCCCGGCGAGGCCCAGTCGGGCGCGCGTCTCGTCGCGGGCTTGCGGCTGAAAGAGCTCCAGATCGACGCCGTTTCGCAGCACCGTGACCCGCTCGCCGGGGATGCCGAGCGCGACAATGGCGTCCTTCAGGGCTTGGCTTACCGCTATGATTCCCGCCGCTTCCCGGGCCGCCTCCTGGATCATGCGGCGCGGCCCCGGCAGCTCCGGGATGAGGTTCACGTCCGTCCCCCGGGCGGTGATCACCACGGGCTTTTTCAGCCGCCGGCCCAGCCGGATCGCCGCCACGCCGTCCGGGAAAAAGTAATGGGCGTCGATGAGGTCGAAATCCCGCTCGCGCTGCAGACGCGTCAAAACAGGAAGCGAAGCGGCGGCAAGCGAGGCCGGCGTGGCATTCATCCCAAATTTGGGCAGGACGAGGTATTTCGGGTGCTCGATTGCCAGTTGGGCACGCAATTCCCGCGGCATGACCTTTGCGTAGACAGCGTAGCGACCGAAAACACGTGCCGAAAAGGGAAACCATGGAACCGGAGCTACAACGCGAGCGTTGATACCGCCGCTCGAAACCAGATGTCGCAATCGGTTTTCTACGAATACTCCGTGGTGAGGCTGGACAGAATTCGGGTAGAGCGTCGTGAAGGTAAGGATTTCCATCCCTTGGTCGCCATCGTGCTCATGAGGGAGAATCGCAAAAGCTAGGTCAGAGTTAACCAGTGATCAGGAATAAACCAGAATTCAATTGCTAAGGAAATCAGCGTCTTGTAGCTTTTCTCGATAGTTAACACCCGGTCTCAACCGGTTTTTAGCGCTTTTGATTTAAGCGTTTCGCCACGGCGGCGACCCAGCCGGCGCATGAAGAGTGGGGTTCAAGCGTGACCAGAGATCTTTTCAAAGCCGCAACGCTCGTCCTGATGGTCTTTTTGGCGGCGTGCTCAGGAATGGCCCCTCCGTCGACGGGCCTCAGCTCGGGCGGCAATCCTCAAATGGCGTCGGAATATATCATCGGCCCTGGCGACAGTCTGGACATATTTGTTTGGCACAACGCGGACCTCAGCCGGACGATGCCGGTCAGGCCGGACGGACGCATCGGGATGCCGCTGGTCGGCGAGACGGTGGCCGTCGGAAAGACCCCGGCGATGCTCGCCGCCGAGCTCCAGGACAAGCTCATGCCGTTTGTGGTGGACCCGCTGGTCACCGTCATACCGACCCAGTTCATCGGCCTGTTCACCAAGCAGATCCGAGTCATCGGCGAGGCCTCAATGCCCCGCGCGATCCCCTTCCGTGCTGCCATGACCACCTTGGACGTGCTCATCGAGGTGGGCGGGCTGACCCGATATGCGGATGGCGACCGGTCGGTGCTTGTACGCGAAGTCAACGGAAAGCAGACCTCCTATCGCGTGCGGCTCGATTCCCTGATCCGCGACGGCGACATCAACGCGAATGTCGATATGCAACCTGGCGACATTCTCATCATCCCGCAGCGATATTTCTGATAGCGAGTGCTGCGGTTCAGGAAGCACGGTTTTGACAACACAGATTTGGCGGCGAGGCAGACATGGCAGTGAATAGTTCGTCCCCCATGGCGAACCTGAAAGTGATCTTCCTGGAAAGCGGGGTCACTTTATGGCGGCACAAATGGATCGCTCTGGCGGGCTGCTGGCTGGTGTGTCTGCTCGGCTGGGGCGCCGTGATGAAGATGCCGCGCCACTATGAGTCGGATGCAAGAGCGTTCGTGGACGTGAACGGACTCCTGACCCCGCTCCTCAAAGGTTTGGTGGTCGACACGAACACGGCCCAGAACAGCGATTACTTGCGAGCAGGTGCTCCATCTGGCGATGCTCGACATCGGCAAGACCCAGACCGAGAAAGACGCCCTCATCGCGGGCCTTGCCAATCAGGTCCAGGTCAAGGCACAGGGAAAGAATCTTTTCACCATCTCCTATGTGAACGGCGACCCGGTGGTTGCGAAAAATGTCGTGGAATCGCTGCTGACCATTTTCGGCGAGAAAGCGGCGAGTTCGAGCCGGGTCGAGATGGAGAAAGCGCACAAATTCCTCGACGATCAGATTGCCGCCTATGAAGTGAATATGCGTGCCGCCGAGCAGCGTCGCGCGGATTTCCAGAAGAAATACGCCAACTATCTGGCGGAGCCGAACTCCGGCGTCGGCAAATTGCAGGCGCTGCGCCAGCAGTCGGTCCAAGGGCGCCTTGCCTTAAATCAAGCCGTTGCCACGCGCGACAATCTCGACACCCAACTTAAGTCGATTCCCCAGTACCTCACGGTTGCTTCCGCGCCGACGCTTGGACCGGATGGCAGAATCGTGGCCGGCACGACCGCGGCACGCTTGGCACAGGCGAAACTCGCGCTGGAGTCGCTGAAGACGAAATACAACGATAAGCACCCGGACGTGATCGCCGGTCAGAAAGAAATCGCCAAGCTTGAGGCCGATCTTAAAGAAGCCCCGGTCACCCCGGAAGCGATGACGGCTCAGCAAGGGCTGGCCAATCCGACTTACGACGCGATCCGGTTGAAACTGGTCGACGCGCAGACCGCGGTCCTGGTGGCGCAGCAGCGGCTGGATCAGATCAACACCGATTATGGCGACATGAAGCTTGTGAGCGCCGACATCCCCGATATCGATGCCAAGGCGAAGGACCTCGACCGCGATTACGAAGTCATCCAGAAGAATCACGAAACCCTGATGCAAAGGCGCGAGTCGGCCAACCTCTCTCAGGCGGCCGACGATCAAGCCGACCGCACGCAATTCCGGATCGTCGATCCCCCGCTTGTCCCTCTCGCGCCGTCGTCTCCGAATCTGCCCGTGATGTTTTCGCTCGTGCTTCTTCTCGGAATCGGCTTCGGTGTCAGTCTGCCGATTGCGCTCGAATTGATCCGGGCGACCTTCTCCTCTGTCATGCGTCTGCGCGGCTTGGGGCTGCCTGTGATCGGCGCGGTCACCTTCGTGCGCCGGCCGGGCGCAACACGGGGCATCATTGCCCGGGCCACGGGTGTTCTCATCACCGCCTCGGGCCTTCTGGTGGTTTATGGTGCGCTGATGATCTTTAGCAGTAGCGGGGCATTTCTATGAGCGGCGAAGGAAAATCCCCCGATCTCGTGCGGCGTGCGGCAGCACGGCTCAGCGGAGCCACCGAGCGCAAAGCGCCGCCGGCCCTGGACAACAACCTCATTCGCGCGATGGAATCATCGGCTTCACCGGCGCCCGGCGCAGCCCTGCTGCGAGAACCGGCGCCCGGCGCAGCCCTGCTGCGCGAACCGGCGCCAGGGGCAGGTCTCCTGCGCGACGAGGAGCCTCAGCGTGAAAGGCCCGGCCAAACGACCCCGGCGCAGGGGCGCCATGTCAATGTCAGCCCCACCAGTCTGGCCGCCAACGGCATTTCGCTCCCCTCCGCCGGTTTTGTGCGGACGGTCGAGGAATTCCGCATCATCAAGCGTCATATCCTCGCGAATGCCTCCCGCTCGCCGGTCGGGCCCGGAAGCGATTTCAACCGCGTGATCATGATCACCAGCGCCAAGCCGGGCGATGGCAAGACCTACACCGCGATCAATCTGGCGTTGTCGCTCGCCTTTGAACGCGATCTGAAGGTTCTCTTGGTCGACGCCGACGTGTACCGCCAGTCGATGTGCGGCTATCTCGGCATCAAGGCGGAAGTGGGATGGACCGATCTGCTCTCCGATCAGAGCCTGACCTTTTCCGATGTGCTGCTCCACACGAATATTCCCAATTTGAGCGTGTTGCCGGCCGGCAAGGCCCATACCGAAGTGCCCGAGCTCCTATCCAGCCGCAAGATGGGCTATATGGTGACCGAGATGGCGCGGCGTTATCCCGACCGTTTCATCATCTTCGATACTCTGCCATGCTTGGCCAGCAGCGAGCCGGCAATTCTCGCAGGCATGGTCGGGCAGGCCGTGTTCGTGGTTGCGGCCCACGAGACAAGCCGCGATCAGGTCGAATCTTCGCTTCGCCTCATTAATGCCTGTCCGAGTGTTAGCCTGATCCTCAATAAGGCCGAGCCCATGCTGACTGAGCAATTCGGCAAATATGGATATGGGTACGGGTACCAGTATCAGAAGTAGGATCAAGGTCTGCTCATTTTGGGCCGGCATTTGGGGGTGGGAATCTATTGCGTTCACGACAGCCCTTTTGCCGCGGTAGGTCCGCATTCGTTGCCGGCCTTGCGCTCGCCGGTCTGAATACCGCTGCCCAAGCCACGATCGGCACCGAATACGCGACCAGCGTAACGCTGCCGCTCGCGGAATTCCCCCCCGACAGCGAAGCGCATGCTTCCTCGCCGCCAATCATCCTCGCCCAGGCGGCGCCTGCGGCGGGCGGTGCAACAGCAGGCCCCGCCGCGGGCGCGGCTCCTGCTGCGGGTACGGCCCCCGCTGCGGGCGCCAATCCCGGTGGAGGCAATGCCGCGCCCGGCGCGGGCGCCAACGCCAATCCGGGGCTTCCCACCCTGGGATCGGATCAGGACAATCCCTATGGCGTGTCGACAAGCGGTGTTGCGCCGGCAACCGCGAATCAGCCCGCCTGGACGATAGAGGGCCAAGCCAGCGATTCCGAAATCGCCACCGACAATGTCAACCATGCCCACAACAATCACGAATCCGATCTCATCTCGCAGTTATCCGCCGGGTTCACCGTTACTGCCGATACGCCGCGCCTCACGGGCGTTTTCGGCTATACCGGCAATTACCGGACATCATTGAACCGCAGCGGCCAGGATCGCTTCTCGCAATTCGGCCTCTTGAGGGCGCATACGACGCTCATTCCCGATTATTTCACCGTCGATCTGTTCGGCAATGCGACTGAGCTCGATCGGCTCGGTGTCGGGGTGGCAAACAATGCGCTTCTGACCAACTCGGAAACCACGCAGGTTTATTCGCTTGGCGTTACTCCGGACGTCAAATCGCGTGTTGGACAGCTCGGTTTTATCGATCTCAACTATTACTACAACCAGATGTGGACGGACCGGAACACCGGGCCGATCGTCACTCCGTTCGGCGTGGTTGGCGCCCTGGACGGCTCCAAGCGGCAGCAGGTGCAGGCCTCCTTCCAGATGCCCGGCACCCTTGACGCGCGGCTGCAGACCGTTTTGTCGGTCGATGGATCCGAGATGACCACCGGCACACTTGGTACGTTCCGCCGCGCATCGGCGTCCATGAGCAACGAGTATCAGCTGATTCGCTCGTTCTCCCTGATCGGGGTCGGCGGCTGGGAAACATTGTCGGACAAGCAGATCCCGTTCCTCAACGGCAGAGGGCCGATTTGGGATGCCGGCGGGCGATGGGAGCCGAATGTCGATTCCTCCATTCTCGTCCTCTACGGAAGAAGTGAGCTCAGCGACCATTTCAGCGCCGACGCCGAGTGGCAAATCACGCCGCTCACATCATTTGACGCCCGCTATACGGACGGCATCGGCAACACCCAATCCTCATTGCTGGCCGGATTGGGCGGGCTTGGCTTGGGATTTGGAACCGGATTCGGCAACTTTCCCATTCCTCCGATCATAAACATGCCAAGCGGCCCGATTATGCCGCCGCCCGGCCTTGTCGGGGTTCCCCTGCTGAATTTCCCCCCCAATGGGCTCACGCAGCAAAATAACGTTTACCGGACCAAAATGCTGACCGCCGGTTTGTCGACCATGATCGACACCCACCCGATCCGCTTGAGCCTGATCCGCACCATGCGCACCTCGCTCACCAATATAGGACCCCGGGAGGACTCCAGTACCGCCATTTACCTTTCGACCAGCGAGCCGTTGACGCCCGATATCACGGCGAACGCGCGGCTTGGCTTTGCCACCAACAGCGTGAGCAACGCCGACACCTATAATTTGGGGGTGAACGCGAATTATCACTTTACGCCGACCTTGGACGGCAGCCTCGGTTATGACTTTATTTTCAGAGATGCTGCTATCAAAGCGCTCAGCTTCACGTCCAACGCGATCACCTTGCGCCTGCGAAAAGCCATCCAGAGTTAACGCCGATGTACTCTGAGTTCTATTCGCTCAATGGCATGCCGTTCCAGCTGACGCCGGACAGCCGCTTCTTCTTTGGCAGCACCGAGCACAACAAGGCGATGGCATTCCTGAACTATGGAATATCGCAGGGCGAAGGCTTCGTCGTGGTGACCGGAGAAGTCGGCGCCGGAAAGACCACGCTCGTCGATCATCTGCTCTCGACGCTCGATCCCACCCGCTACATCACCGGACGAATCGTGACCACCCAGCTCAACAGCTACGACATGCTGCGTATGGTCGGCGCCGCCTTCCAGATTTTCCGCGAGGGCATGGATAAGGCCTCCCTCGTGACGCGCATCCGGCAGCTTCTTTCCGATCTGACCGCGCAGCACAAGCGCGCGCTGCTCATCGTCGACGAAGCGCAGAGCCTCACCACCGAGGCGCTGGAAGAGCTGCGCATGCTGTCCAATCTGATGGTGAGCGGTGGCTCGCCGTTGCAGAGCATCCTTCTGGGCCAGCCGGAGTTCCGTTCGGTCCTGTCGAGTCCGGACCTCGAGCAGCTGAGGCAGCGCGTGACGGCTTCCTGCCATTTGGGCGCGCTGAACGAAGCCGATACCCGCCGCTACATCGAACACCGCTTGAAGCGAGCCGGCTGGAAGAACGACCCGACATTCTCCGAATCCGCTCTGTCGGGAATCTATCGCTATACGGGCGGCGTGCCGCGCCGCGTCAACACGCTCTGCTCACGCATCCTCTTGCTGGGTTTTCTCGAAGAGAAGCACCACATCGACGGGGACATGGTGACGAGCGTCGCGAACGAGCTCGCGGCCGAGCTTGGACCGTTGCAAGGAGCCGGTGCGCCGCAAGCCATTGGCTCGCCGGCGCCCAGGGCGATCGAGTCCGAGCCCATCGTGAGGACTGTGGAACCTGTGGTTGCCGATCCAGGTTATGAGCGCGAGATCCGTGACTTGCGCGAAGATGTGATGCCGCGGATCATGAAGATCGAGCAAAAAATGTATCAGCACGACAAGGCCATCAATCGCGCGCTGGACATTGCCGTCAAGCATCTGCCGGCTTTCAAGTCTTAACACGCATAGTTGGGATCATGGTGCAGGTTTCTTCGATGAACGCAGCGCATATGCGCATGGCCGATGATGGTTCGCGCGGCGTCGGCGCCGATGCGAACTCGGCCGTCGCAAAGCGCGTCCTCAATGCGATGACGGTCGACGTCGAAGATTATTTCCAGGTCCGGGCTTTCGCAGGCGTGCTGGATCGCGGCTCGTGGGATTCGCTTCCGGCCCGGGTCGAGGCGAATACCAGCCGCATGCTCGAGATTTTCGCGAAGAACGGCACCACGGCCACCTTCTTCATCCTTGGCTGGGTGGCGGAGCGATATCCCAAGATCGTTCGCCGTATGGCGGGGGCGGGCCATGAAATCGCCAGTCACGGTTACGCCCATCAGAACATCGACACGCAGACGCAAGGGGAATTTCGCGACGACGTCCGCCGCGCCAAGGCGCTGCTCGAAGACATCAGCGGAACCGCGGTGCGCGGCTATCGGGCGCCGACATTTTCCATCGGCCCCAAGACCTGGTGGGCCTACGATGTTCTGGCCGAAGAAGGCCATGCGTATAGCTCCAGCATCTATCCGATCGCGCATGATCTCTACGGCATGCCAAACGCGCCGCGGACGCCGTTTCAACCGACAGCGGCGCCTTTGATCGAGATCCCGATGACCACGGTGCGCTACGGCAAGCGGAATTTCCCGGCTTCGGGCGGAGGGTATTTCCGCATATTGCCGTATACTCTGTCGCGCCGCGCTTTGGCGCGCGTCAATCGCGAGGGCGCGCCCTGCATATTCTATTGCCATCCCTGGGAGATCGATCCCGGTCAGCCGCGCGTCAGTGGCGCCAGCTTGAAATCACGCCTGCGCCATTACACCAATCTTGGCCTCATGGAGCGCCGAATCTCCCGCCTGCTTGGCGATTTCGCCTGGGGCCGCATGGATGAGGCGTTTCCGGTCATACCGGCGGCTCGGACCAGGGACGAGCCGCAAGTCCTATGTCCGCGGTGAAACTTTCCTTGCTTGAGGCCGGTGATATCCCGGCCTGGGACGAATTCGTGCGCGGCGCGCCGGACGCCACGTTTTTTCATCTTGCCGGCTGGAAGCGCGTCCTTGAGGGCGCCTTCGGCCACAAGACGTTTTTTCTTCAGGCCAAGCGCGACGGCGTCGTCGTGGGCGTGCTGCCCCTGACCCATGTGAAGAGCGTGCTGTTCGGAAATTCGCTCATTTCGAATGCGTTCTGCGTCTATGGCGGGATCGTGGCGGCCGACGCCGAGGCGTCCGCTGCGTTGGAAGAGGAAGCCGTGCGGCTCGCGGCGCGCGAGAAAGTGGACTGCATCGAGTTCCGCACCATGAAGCCCTCGCAGCCCGAATGGCTGCAGAAGGCCGATCTCTACGTTACTTTCCGGCGCCCCATCCATGCCGAGATCGACGCCAATATGAAGGCCATCCCGCGCAAGCAGCGCGCGATGGTGCGCAAGGGCATCTCGAACGGCCTTACCTCGCAATGCGATGGCGACGTCGCGCGGCTCCACGATATTTATGCGCACAGCGTCCGCAATCTCGGCACGCCGGTTTTCTCCCGCCGCTATTTCGAATTGCTGAAGGAAGAATTCGGCGATGCCTGCGATGTCGTCACCGTTCTTCACGGTGCCAAGCCGGTCGCCTCGGTGCTCAATTTCTATTTCCGTGACGAAGTCCTTCCCTATTATGGCGGAGGATTGAGCGAGGCGCGCGATCTGGCGGCGAACGATTTCATGTATTGGGAAGTGATGCGGCGCGCCTGCGAGAGAGGCTTCAAGCTGTTCGACTTCGGGCGCAGCAAAATCGGCACCGGCGCCTACAGTTTCAAGCGCAATTGGGGATTCGAGCCAACGCCCCTGACCTACCAATTCCGCCTCATCAAGGCGGAAAAGATTCCCGACGTGAACCCGCTCAATCCGAAATTCCAGGCCTTCATCGCTCTATGGCGGCGTTTGCCCGTGCCTCTGACCAAGCTGCTCGGCCCGCCCATCGTTCGCGGCATCGGGTGAAGACGATGCGAGATCTCCTGTTCCTTGCGCACCGCATGCCCTATCCGCCGGATAAGGGCGACAAGATCCGCGCCTTCCATGTGCTGCGCCATCTGGCGCGCAGTTTCCGCGTTCATCTGGGCTGTTTTTCCGACGATCCCAACGATGCGCAATATGTCGAACGTCTGGGCGAACATTGCGCCAGCATGTTCGTGGCGCCGCTCAGCCGGCGCGTCGCCCTCGCCCGAGGTCTGTATGCGCTCGCGAGCGGGGACGCGCTTTCCGAAGGCTATTTCCGCGATGCCCGGATGACGCGTTGGGTGGCCGAGACCATGGCGCGGGTCGATCCGGAAAATATCTTCGTCTTTTGTTCATCGATGGCGCCCTATGCGACGCCTTACGCCGCCACGCATCGAATCCTCGTGGACATGGTCGACGTCGATTCGGAGAAATGGCGCGCTTACGGCGAGCAGGCCGCCTGGCCGCTCGATCGCCTCTATGCGCGCGAGAGCCGTGCGCTCCTGGCTCTGGAGCGACGCACCGCGATGCTCTTCGAACGCAGTCTCTTTGTTTCGCAAGCCGAAGCCGATGTGTTCATGCTCGCGGCGCCGGAGACCGTCGGCCGCGTCGGCTTTTTTCAGAATGGCGTCGACCTCGATTATTTCAATCCCGCGAGGGTTTTCCCCAACCCGTTCTCGGGCGAAGCGGCGCCGATCGTTTTCACCGGCACCATGGATTACCGCCCCAATATCGAAGGCGTTGAGTGGTTCGCGAACGATATTTTCCCTCTGGTGAGGCGCGATCATCCCAGGTCCGAATTCTGGATCGTCGGCTCATACCCCAGCCCGCGTGTCACTAAGCTGGCCCAGAAACTGGGCATCCGGGTGACGGGGCGGGTGGCCGATGTCCGCCCCTATCTCGCACATGCAAGTTGCGTCGTGGCGCCCTTGCACATCGCGCGCGGCCTGCAGAACAAGGTCCTGGAAGCCATGGCGATGGCGCGCCCCATCGTTGCCACGCCCGCCGCGTGCGAAGGTCTATCGGCGAAAGCGGGACAGGATTTGCTGCTTGCGCATAAACCCGATGCGTTCGCCGATGCGGTATCATCGGTGATCGCCGGAGGATTGCAGAGCCTTGGGCATCAAGCCCGCCTCCGTGTCGAAACCGATTACAACTGGTCGCGCAATCTCAAAGTGCTGGACGAACTGTTTGAAGGCGCGGATGACCGCCTTGGCGTGTCGCAAGTCGATCAACGCGGCGGCTCGGAAAACGTCATCATGCGAGCGGTCTCGTGAACGCTCCCATCCAAGCCAGCGGCCTGAAATTTTTCCCCGCGAACGCGAATGCGTGGACCTTCGCGCTTGCGGCGCTTGCCGCCTGTTTTCTGGCACTGGGTCTGATCTTTCGTCAGGAATTCGTCGGCGCATACCGGGTCTGGGTCGATTCGGCGACCTACAATCATTGTTTTTTGATCATCCCGATTTCGCTCTACATGATCTGGCAACGGCGAGACTCGCTTGCTTCCCTTTCACCGGTCGCCGATTTCCGCGCGCTCCTTTTGATTCCGCTGCTGTCCCTTGCCTGGTTCGCAGCCTCCACCATCGGCATCCTCGAAGCGCAGCAATTGATCGTGATGACGATTCTTCAGGCGATGCTCTTCGGCATCCTGGGGTGGCCGGTTTACCGGCGGCTGATGGCGCCGCTGCTCTATCTCTATTTCCTCGTCCCCAGCGGCGAGTTCCTGGTTCCGACATTGCAGAATTTCACCGCGCGTTTCGCCGTGCTCGGTCTGCAGCTTCTCGGCATCCCGGTTTATTCCGACGGCATTCTGATCGACGTCCCGGCCGGCAGCTTTGCGGTTGCCGAGGCGTGTGCGGGCTTGCGCTTTCTCATCGCTGCCGTCGCCTTCGGTGTGTTCTACGCCACCGAGATTTATGAGAGCCGCACGCGCCGGACGATATTCATCGCCCTTTCGATCGTCGTGCCCATCATTGCCAACGGCTTTCGCGCCCTTGGGCTCATTGCCGCGGCGGAAGCCTTTGGCAATGCGGCGGCGATCGAGGCCGATCACATCACCTATGGCTGGATATTCTTCTCGCTGGTGCTTGTGGCGCTCATTTTTATCGGGCGAAGCTTTTCGGACCGCAAGGATCCGGATGCTTCAAACCCGCTTCCGGCTGTTCGGGGCAAGCCGTCCGCGCGTGTTCCCACGCTGGCTTTCGCGGCGGCGGGCTTGTTCGTGACCCTTGCCGCCATCGGTCCGGCGATTGCCGCGGTCCTTGACGCTCCGCGCGCTACGGCGGCCTTGCCCGCCGCCGCACCCGCTATGGCTGCGTCCTGGACTCGCCTCGACGCACAAGCGCAGGGGTGGCGGCCGATCCTCGTGCGCGCCGACAAGGAACTGTCCGATAGTTTCACCGACGGCCCCAGCCAGATCGATCGATTTGTCGCGCTCTACGTGACGCGGGGCCGGACCAACAACATGATCCGCTCCGACAACCGAATCGCCGATGGCGAGCTCTGGAACATTGTCGCGCGCCGCGACACCGTTGCCCATCTCGGCGGGCGCGAGATCCCCGTGAATGGCGCCGAGATCGTCTCGGGCAATCGCAGGAAATTGGTGTGGTGGTTCTACGCGCTCGATGGGACGACGGCCGCCAGCCTGTGGGACGTCAAGCGCCACCAATTGGAAGCCTATGTCACGGCAAGCGCTTGTCCCTCTGCCCTCATCGCAGTGGCAACCGACCTCACAGATCGCTCGCAAGCCGCCGAGGCGCTCGATCGCTTTATCGGCGCCATGGAACCGCTGCCGCGCTATCTCTGCCGCTGAGCTCGCACAACACCGTGAACGGGGAAATCATGGTTAACGCGAGACTGCGCTAAAGTACCGCAAGCAGGTGATTGAAAGCGGTCACAACGGCAAAGCCCAAGCCATAACAGATCGCCGAACCCAGAAAGATCAGAAGCAAGCAGTGCCGCAAAGGCAGCGGTGTCACGCTTTCCGCGCGAGCGCGTGTGTCTTCCTCGATCCCGAAGACAGAAACAGCCTCTTTGGCCACAAAGACCTCCCGAATCGGCAGCTCGGATACAGGAATGAACCCAAAAGCTTGCGGAAATCTTAATGGCCGCCGTTCTTCCGTGATTGGTCGAGAGGCAATGAAGACAGCTTCATTGCTTGAATATTGTGCCGCCAAAAGGAGGTTTGTCACGGCTGCTGTTTCCAGCCACTCGCCATCGCGGCACTGTCGGCCATCCCAGCTTGTGTTTCACTCCAAGGATTGTATCCGCGCTCGCCGGTACAAGCGGCTTGGACAATTTTTCTATGGTTAACGGGAACGTCTGTTAGGGAACCTTGTTACTCTGACGCTGTAGAATGGCTTGGTCATAATTTCTCGGGGGTGTTCACTCGATGCAGCCTCTATGGCTGCACGTGGTAACCAAAGTTGTCTTCAAATAGTGAAATGTCTCCGGCATCATGCATTAGATAGGGAACGTTAGTGCAATCGCTGGCACGTTCGCTGGCACGTTCAGCGGGGGTCGTTGAAATATGCTTCGAATTTTCGGCCATTTTGTGCCGGCCGCGACAGTAGCGTTGGGGGTAGCGGAGGCTTTTTTCATAGCCGCTGCGCTCTATTTCGGCATCGCGGTTCTGAGTGCCGATCCCGTCGTCGAGATCGCGGGCGGCAGGCTGGCATTCCCGCTGCTCTTTGCGCTCGGCATCGTGGCGATGATGCATTCGGGCGGCCTGTACAACGTGGACGCGTTGGTCGACGCGCGTCAGACGTTCCTTCGCGGCGGACTGATTCTGACGCTGATCCTTTTGCTCGCAGCCGTCGCGACCATGCAGTTCGGCGCCTACCGGCTGGTGAATGTGCCCTATCGCTGGCGCTGGATTGTTCTGCTGCCTTCGCTTTGGCTGCTTTGCGTGATGATCACGCGCACGATTTTTTCGCGCGTCTCGCGGACCGGCATCTTGCGCCGGCGCGTCCTGATCCTTGGTCAAGGCACGCGCGCCGTGCAGCTTCGCGAACTGGCGAAGGAGCGGTTCGGCGCCTATTTCCTCCCGGTGGCGCAAGTCGGCCTGCATGACAAGGTGCACATCGCCAGCGTCGGAGCGGTCCAGCTGAAAGAACGAGTCGAATCGGTCGACCTGCTTGCGCTCGCGCGAGATGTCGCCGCTTCGGAAATCGTCGTCGCCGCCGACGACCGCCGCGGACTGCCCGTGCATCAGCTCCTGCAGTGCAAGCTTTCCGGCATCCGCGTGACCGACTACGTCGACTTTTATGAGCGCGAAAGCGGACGCGTCGACTTGGCGGCAATCCGCCCGAGCTGGTTCATTTTCTCCGACGGTTTCCGGATGGGAGCAGCGGTCGAAGGGATCAAGCGCAGCTTCGACATCCTTCTCGCCACGCTCACCTTGATCCTGGTGCTGCCGGTATTGTTGCTGACCATGATCGCGATCAAATGCGAAGGCTATGGCAGCATCCTGTATCGTCAGGAGCGCGTCGGGCTGAGAGGGCGCGTTTTCGTGCTGCTGAAATTCCGCAGCATGAGCGAGGATGCCGAACGTGATGGCTCGCCGGTCTGGGCCGCCAAGCGCGATCCGCGCGTGACCCGGGTCGGCTGGTTCATCAGGAAGCTGCGCATCGACGAGCTGCCCCAGCTCTACAACGTGCTTCGCGGCGATATGAGCTTTGTCGGTCCTCGCCCCGAAAGGCCCTATTTCGTCAGCCGCTTGGCTCAAAGCATTCCCTATTATCACGAGCGCCATTCGGTGAAGCCGGGCATCACAGGCTGGGCCCAGGTGAACTATCCCTATGCTGCCTCGTTGGAGGACGCGCGAAACAAATTGTCCTATGATCTCTATTATCTGAAAAACCGGGGCTTGTTTCTCGACCTCATCATTCTCATCCGCACAGTGAGAGTTGTTCTTTGGCCTGATGGTGCACGGTAGGAGCTTATGGTCCTAGCTGTATCCTACGGGCTCGGCGGCGCCGCATTCCTGGTTCTGATCGCGCTCACCTTGCTCAACCGCCGTCCGGCGGGCATCGGGCTTTTCGCCATTGCGGTATTTGCGGTCACGGCGCTGTGGGCATTCGCGTCTTCCGTTCAGATCTGGTGGATGCCGGGCATCTCGCACGCGCTTGAACCGTTGCGCAGCTGGATCTGGCTGCAATTCCTCGCCTCCGTGCTGATGGTTGCCGAACGGCGCGGCGGCCAGCGGTCGGCGGCGTTCTACCGGCTGTTCATTCCCGCGCTGGGGGCGTTGGCGTTCGCCAACGATCTGCGCTTCGCGTTCTCGACCACCAGCCCGATCGACTTCAGCATCTCGCAGATCAACGCGCGCATCATCCTGGCGATCGTCGGCCTGCTGCTTGTCGAAAATCTCTTGCGCAACACGCTGCCGTCCCGTCGCTGGCACATATTCCCGCTCTGCATCGCGGCGGGCTCGCTTTTCGCCTACGACCTGTTCGTCTTTGCCGAAGCGCTGGTGTTGCGCAGCGTCGACATCACGCTGCTGTCGGTTCGCGGCCTTCTGCTCGTGTTGATCGTGCCGCCGCTGATCGTGACCATGGTGCGCAACGAGGATTGGCGCATCGACATCCACGTCTCTCGGCGCGTTGTGTTTCACACCGCCACGCTGTCGGCGGGCGGCGTTTTCCTTCTCGCAGCCGGGGGCGCGGCGAGCTTGCTCGGGCAAATTCCGGGCGAGTGGGGCTCGATTTTCAAGGTCGCGTTTTTCTGCGGCAGCGTGCTCGTGCTTGCGACCGTGGTCTCGACCGAAAGCCTGCGCGTGCGTGCCTGGCGGCTGATCGCCGAGAACTTCTTCTCGCACCGCTATGACTATCGCGAGGAATGGCTGCGTTTCGTCGCCACGGTTTCGTCGTCGGACGACAACGATCCTCTGCAAATTCGCGTTATCCGCGCCGTGGGCGATATTGTGGACAGCCCCGGCGGAATGCTTTGGCTCAGGGATGGGGAGTCCTACCACCTCGCGAACAGCTTCAACATGACGGTTGATGACGTCTCTGCGGAGCCGGCGGAAGGGACGCTCGTCACGGCGTTCGATGGGGGCAAGAATGTGCTGGACCTTCGCGGCTTTGCGGCCGGAAAACAAGGTCTTCCCCGCTGGACGAAGTCCGGGCCGCCGGTGTGGCTCGCGGTCCCGCTGGCGCAAATGGGAGACGTTCTGGGCTTTATCGTGCTGGCGCCGCCGCGCGTGCCGCTGAAGCTCAATTGGGAAAGCTTCGATCTCCTGCGCACCCTGGGCAGGCAGGTGGCCAGCTATCTGATGGAAGAGCGCGCCACGCGGGCGCTCGTTGACGCCCAGTCCCTCATTGAATACAACAAAAAATTCGCTTTCATCGTCCATGATGTGAAAAATCTATCGAGCCAATTGGGCATGATGGTCTCCAACATCCGGCGATATAGCGACCATCCGGAATTCCGCGCCGATATGATCCGGACGCTTGAGAATTCGGTGGGACGCTTAAATGGATTGTTAAGCAAGTTGCGCGCTGACATGGGAACCGTCAGGCCGCGCGAGATCATCGATCCGGTTCCGGTCATCAAATCCGTTGCCGCCGATTTGGCCCGTGCGGATATTTCGATCGAGACCGATTTGTCTCAAACCGACATTCGCGTAAAAATGGAGACACAGGATTTGCAATCGGTGCTGACGCATTTGGTGACCAACGCGATCGAAGCATCGCGTCTGGGCGATGCCGTCAGGCTCCGCTTCAAGACCTATGACTCCAGAGTCGTGATCGATGTCGAGGATAAGGGCGCAGGCATGGATCCGGCGTTCATCCGCAACGAGCTGTTCACGCCTTTGCGCTCGACGAAATCGCGCGGCCACGGGATCGGTGCTTTCCAGGCGCGTGAGATCGTCCGCGCGAGCGGCGGCGAGCTCGAGGTGATCAGCGCCGTGGGGCAGGGCACCATCATGCGGATAACGCTGCCGAGCACGGTGCCGGCCGCGGCGCAATCTGCCGGTCTGGTTTCGCAGAAAGTGGCCGGCAAATGACCGGCACACGGGCAACCATCCTCATTCTGGATGATGATGAAGGCGTGCGCACGCAATACCGCTGGCTGCTGTCGCAATACAGGGTTGTCCTGACCGGCACCCGCGGCGAGGCGGTCGAAGCGTTTGAGCGCGAACGGCCCGCGATCGCGATCGTCGACCTTGGCCTGCCGCCCGACCCGGACGGGGCAACCGAGGGCCTCGCCACGGTCGAGCAATTGCTGCAGATCACTCCGGAAGCCAAAATCATCGTGGTCACTGGAAACGAAAACCGCGAACACGCCGTCAGGGCGATCGCCTTGGGCGCTTACGATTTCTTCCGCAAGCCGGTCGACCCCGATCTTCTGGGCCTCATCGTGGATCGCGCTCGCGGAGTCTACGAATTGGAGCAGGAAAACCGCCGCTTGGTGGCGATGGCGCCCCAATCCCCGATCGCGGGGATCGTCGGCTCGAGCCCGGAAATGCTCAAGGTGCTGCGCGATGTGGAGCGCATTGCCAAGACCGACATCGCCGTCCTCTTGCTGGGCGAGAGCGGTACGGGCAAGGAGCTGATCGCCCAAGCGATCCACCGCCTCGGTGTGCGGGCGAACAAGCCCTTTATCGCCATCAATTGCGCCGCCATTCCCGAAGGGCTGCTCGAAGCTGAGCTTTTTGGGCATGAGAAGGGGGCGTTCACCGGCGCCATCAAGCAAACGATCGGGAAGATCGAAAGCGCCAACCAGGGGACGCTGTTCCTGGACGAGGTCGGCGACATTCCGCTTTCGATGCAGGTCAAATTGCTGCGGTTCCTGGAAGATCAGGTGATCGAACGGGTCGGCGGACGCCAGCAGATCAAGATCGACGTGCGCATCCTTTGCGCCACCAATCAGGATTTGGTGAAGCTGATCGTGGCGGGGAAATTCCGCGAAGACCTCTATTACCGCATCAACGAGATCGCGCTGGGCATTCCCCCGCTTCGCGACCGCCATGGCGACGCCGTGGTCCTGGGGAACTTCTTCCTGAAACGATATGGCGCCCAGTTCAGCCGATCGTTCAAAGGCTTTACGCCCGACGCGCTCGCCGCCATTCGCCAGCATCCATGGCGAGGCAATGTCCGCGAGCTGGAAAACCGCGTGAAGCGCGCCGCGGTGATGTCGGAAGGCCCGCTGGTCAGTGCGGTAGATCTCGATCTTGCCGCGCCGGAGGCCATGCTATCATTGGACCTGCGCGAGGCTCGCCGGCGCGCGGAACGCGATGCAATCGAAATGGCGCTTGCACAGGCCGAAGGCAATATTTCCAAGGCCGCGAAGCTTCTCGGAGTGAGCCGGCCCACAGTTTACGATCTCGTCCAGGAGCATGGGGTCGCCATCAAGGTGCGCGACTTGCCTGGCGAGGCAGAGGAAGCGAGGACCTAAATGAGCAACCGCAAGACGAATCTGCTGGCCGCGATGGCCCTGATCAGCCCGGTTTACCTTGGGTTTGCCGCAGGCGAGGCATTCGCCGCGCCGAGCGAAGCCGATTCCTATGTGCAAAGCGCGCAGCGCATGATTCAGAACAACGATCTGAAAGGCGCCGAGATTCAACTGCGCAACGCGGTACAGAAGGCGCCAGCTCGCCGAGCTTTATATTCGCCAGGGCAATACCAGCGCCGCGGAGGCAGAGCTGCTCGCCGCCAAACAGCGTGGCGGTGCCGCTCCCGACCGCCTCGCGATGCTGCTTGCCGAGGTGATGTTCCGCAACGGCGAGAACGGGGAATTGCTGCGCGAGGTGCCTTCCGGCAACCGCCCTCCTGCGGTCGAAAGCGTGGTGCGTACCTATCGCGGTTTGGCGCAGCTTGCGGTGGGTGACACGAACGCGGGCGAAGCCGCCATTGCGGATGCGGAGCGGCTCGATCCCAAATCGCTTGGCGCCAAGATCGCCATGGCGCGCCTGCTCCTCTTCAAAGCCGATTACGTGGGAGCCGAACGAAAGATCGACGAGGCGCTAGCCATTACGCCGCACGATTCGCAGGCATTGGATGTCAAAGGCATCGCCCTGATGGGGCGTGGCGAGCTGACGGGAGCCTTGAATTTTTTCAATCAGGCGGTGAAGGAGAATCCGGGCAATACCCAAGCGTTGATCGACCGGGCAAATCTCAATGTCCAAAAGGGCGATCTCAATGCCGCCGAGCAGGACATCAAGACCGCTCTGCAGACCAACGCCAACGGCGTCGCGGCAAACTATGTCGATGCGTTGATCAATGTTCGGCGTGGAAATTTCCAGAAGGCCGATGAGGATATCACCAAGCTCCGTCCCGTCATGGATCGCATGCCCGACACCTATCTGCTCGGCGGCATTGTGAAATACAGCCTAAACCAGCTGGAGCAATCCGAAGCCTATCTCACGCGCTATATCGCCAAGCGCAAAGACCGAGCCCAACCTTACCAGATACTCGGCGCCATCGCGCTCCGTCAAAACAATGCTGATCGGGCCATTGCGATGCTCAATCAGGCCAGCACGATCGCGCCCACCGATCCGGACACGCTTGGTCTTCTCGGCCAGGCTTACATGACGCGAGGGGATGCCAAGCGTGCCCAGACCTATCTTGACCAGGCGCTCAAGGCAAAGCCCGATAATGCGACCTTGAAAACGCAACGCGCCATTAGCCGTTACGCGTCCGGCGATACCGGAGCTGGCATTTCGGAACTGGTGGACGTGTTCAAGTCGGACGCCGGCGGCATCATGGCCGGTCCGCCGTTGGTTCTTGCTTCCTTGCGCGCCGGGCGCAACGACCAAGCGGCGACGGCCGCAGAGGCTCTCATCAAGCAAGATCCCAACAATATCTACTATCAACAATTGCTGGGATTCACCCGGATCGCGCAGCAGAATTTGCCGGCGGCGGAAAAAATCTTCCGCGCCATCCTGGATAAAGACGCCAACCAGCCTGGCGCACGGCGGAGTCTGTCGCAAATCTATGTGGCGATGAAGCGGCCGGCCGATGCGAAGAAGGTCTACCAAGACCGGCTTGCCAAAGAGGCGAATGATGTTGACGGCATGGAGGCGCTGGCCGAGCTCTATGTGCGCGACCAGGATTACGATGCTGCTGCCAGGCTGCTGACACGTGCCGCCGGCGTTGCTCCCACCGATCCGCTGCCAAGATTGCAGTTGATCAACACCTACGAAACCCAGAAGAAATGGCCGGACGCCATCAAGGAAGCCCGGGCGGTCGTGGCGGCCTTCCCGACGAACGCGGACGCCCGCGAGGCGCTTGGGCGGGTCTATGGCGCCTCAGGGGATTCGTCGAACAGCCTGGCCACCTACAGAGACGCGGCGAGGGCATTTCCCACCTCGGCGCTGCTTCAAGCGAATTACGCCATGGCCGCTGCGGGAACGAGAGACTACCCCACGGCGCTCGCGGCCCTGAACAAGGCGCTGACCCTCGACCCCAAAAACGACCAGTTGAAGGGCTTGCTGGTTCAACTCACCTACGAGGTCAAAGGACCCGACGCGGCGTTTGCGGCGGCCAAGTCCTTCGCCAAAGCGGACCCTGAAAGCCCCACCGGCGACCTGCTCGCCGCCGAGGTGCTGGACCGGAATGGGAAACGTCCCGACGCCATCGCATTGATGGAAAAATCCCAGGCCGCCGCCCCTTCCTTGGCCATGGTGATCGAGCTTGCGCAGCTTTATGAGCGCAACAAGGAACCGAAAAAGGCGGCCACCGTTTTGGAAGGCTGGACGAAGGCTCATCCTACCGATCTGGCACCACGGATGAACCTCGCTGAGCTCTATGGCCGCATGCAAAATAATAGCGCCGCCCAGGTCCAATTCGAGAAGCTCGCCGCCGAGCGCCCGGACGATCCTGTGATCCTCAACAATCTTGCCTGGGTTTACGCGACCACGAAGGACCCAAGAGGGCGCGGCGTGGCGGAAAAGGCCTATAAGATTGCGCCGTCCCCTGCGATTGCCGACACGCTCGGCTGGATCATGACCGCTGAGGGCAACGCCGCCAACGCAGTGAAATTGCTGCGCACGGCAAGCACCGGTTTGCCGAACGATCCGAACATCAAATATCACCTCGCCGTGGCCCTGAGTAAGTCAAACCAGGCCGCCGAGGCCAAGACGCTCCTGCAGCAAGTCGTCGCCGTCAACGTGCCGTTCGACAGCAAGGCGGACGCTCAGCAGCTTCTCAAAAGCCTGGGCCCCAATTAAGCGGCCGGAAGGAGGCAACGGTTCGCATCGTTCCTTTTGTCGGGTTAACCTTTGTGAAGACGTTTGACGCCAGGGTGCACCGGGTGCACGGGGGTGGCGCTAACCGGCCGCAATGGATTTCGCGATTGAGCAATGGCCCCTTAGTAACCTGCTAATGCAAGTCATGTAATATTCTTTCGCCGAAGGTCTCGGCTCGGCGAGGGACAACAAAGGTAAGCGACCGTCATGCTTGATTCGCTGGGTGTTTTGTTCAGCACTTTGGCCGTTTTGTACGTGGTTTGGCGTGCCGCCAAGCTTGATGATGTGTATCCGTGGTTTGACCACGTCTCTGGACCCAAGGCGGATGTGGAGCCCGGCAATGACGCGCTCGGAGGCCAGAGACCCTTACGATAATCTGCCGCTTCGCCGCATCGCAAAGGCCGAATTTTCAAGGATCGTCGTTGATGCGTAGTATTTATCTGCTCCTCGTCTACCTCGCCATCCTCGGCATCGGCGCCTCCGCGCCCTTCGTCCTCACGCTTGGCTATGTCTGGCTCGACATCTTCCGGCCGCAATCGGTCGCGTACTCCCTGCTCAATGGCGGCGTTCCGATCGCGATGATCATGGGCGCCGCGGCGCTCGGCGGCTATTTCGTGCTCGACCGTCGGTCGCCCCCGCGCTTCTCCGCGGTGACGTTGTTGACGCTCGCGCTGGCCATCTGGGTCACGCTGACCTGTCTCTGGGCCGAGGTCCCCGAGCAGGCTTGGATCAAATGGGATTGGGCGTTCAAGACGATCGTGTTCTCCGCCTTCATTCCCTTCGTGATCCGCTCGCGCATACAAATCGAGGCATTCCTGCTGGTCTTTCTGTTTTCTCTTTCCGCGAATGTCGTTCCGTTCGGTTTCAAGACGTTGCTGTCGGGCGGTGGCTATGGCCATCAGCTTGGCTTGGTGAATGCCAATAACGGGCTTGGGGAAGGGGCGACATTGGCGACCGTATGCCTGATGTCGATCCCGATTGTTCTGGCGATCCGCAAACATTCCCTCATCATTCCGTACAACAAGTTCACGAACCTCGCTTATCTCGGGTTCGCCGCCTTGGCGATCCTCACCGCGATCGGTACCTACGAACGTACCGGGCTGGTCGGCTTGTTCGTCCTGGCCATAACGCTGTGGATCACCTCACGCAGCAAGATTCTCATCGGCGGCATGTGCGCGGTCGTCGCATTGCTGATCGTGTACGAGACGTCGGACGCATGGAATACGCGCATGGCGACCATTACCGCCGGCGCCGAGGAAAATTCGATCGGCGTGCGCCTCGCGGTTTGGAAATGGACGTACAATTATGCTCTCGACCATCCGTTCGGCGGCGGTTTCAACGCCTATTGGATCCAATACAGCGAGCTGCCGAGCGACAATTCTCCCACAGGCGTTACCGTCGTTGCGCATCGCGCTTACCACAGCATCTATTTCGAGGTGTTGGGCGAGGAAGGCTGGCTGGGCCTCGGACTGTTCCTTAGCATCGTCGGTTTGAGCTATCTCTCATTATGGGGGGTGATCCGACGCTGCAGAGACAATCCGCAACTGCAATGGTGTGGCGACCTAGCAAAGGGCGTGTTGGGCGCGCTGACCATCATGATGACGTGCGGCGCCTTCATCGGAATCGCCTTCCAGCCGTTTATCTGGTACGCGATCGCGACCTCCATGAGCTTGCGTGAATGGCTCCGCCGCGTCGAAACGGAGCAGGCGCCCGCTCTTGTCCCGGCTTTTGCGTGAAAGTATCGGCAGCCACGCGCGTGCAGCTTCGCCGGTTCCCGTAACGCGGCGCGTCTTTGCTTGCTAAAGCCTAGAATTGGAAGCCAGGACACAGCCCGGGATGACGGCAGGCAACTCCAAGCAGCAAATCCGGTTCAACCTCGAGCCGTTCACCTCGCTTGATGCTCTCGAGGTGGAATGGAAGCGCTTCGATGCAAGCGCGGGCCATTCGTTTTTCTCCAGCTGGAGCTGGATCGGAACCTGGCTCCGGATGCTCCCCTGGGATTTTACCCCTCAACTTCTCATGGCTGAGAGGGACAAGGAGACGATTGCGGCGGCGGTGTTGGTCCCGCGCCGAGAGAAGCTTGGATTTTCCGTGGTGCACCAGTTCCATTTCAACAGCACCGGAGAGCCCGAATATGACTGCCTTACCACCGAGCACAATGATTTTGCCGGAACCACGGAAGGGCAGGTCGAATTGTGGCAGGCCTTCTTGGAATGGTTCGCGGCGCGATCTCGCGTCGATGAACTGATCATCCCGGGCGTCGAACAGCAGAATGTCTCGGTGGCGCTTCCAGCCCGCAAATTGCTGAAAACGATCCGCAACGTACCGGCATTCCGCGTGTCGAATCTGCCGTCCATTGCAGAGACCGGAATTGATACGCTGCTAAGCCGCAATTCCCGGCAGCGCCTTCGCCGCAGCATGAGAGACTATCTGGAGCAAGGACCGCTTCGCATCGACGAAGCGAGCACGGTCGAGACCGCGCTGGCCTATTTTGATGAATTGAAGGTGTTTCACATTCATTCCTGGGAACGCCGCGGCCGGCCGCACGCCTTTCGTTACCCGTTCTTCGAACGGTTTCATCGCGAGCTGATCAAAGTCGGCTTGCCCAAGGGCGAGATACAGCTGCTCAAGATTTCGGCCGGCGGACGGGCGATCGGCTATCTCTACAATTTCCGCCGGTGCAAGAGGATTTACGCCTATCAAAGCGGTTTCGAATTCTCCGCAGCCCACCTTCGGCCGGGTTATGTCTCCCATGCGCTTGCCATGCGCTCCAACGCCGAGAGAGGAGAGCAGGTTTATGATTTTCTCGGTGGCGACAACCCGCTGAAGCGCAGCTTTGCGGACGATCATTACCTCATCAGTTGGAGCGCCTTTCGCCAACGCCGCCTTTCCAGCGAATTGTTGACCTGGCCGATTGCGAGCCGCATCAAGGCGCGCCGCGCCGGCGCAATGGGCTGACGGAATCCCAAATCTTTCACCA
>WNFL01432804.1_pt6 | contig 29131 bp, 40 predicted proteins | sample 5400361 | NCBI WGS metagenome assembly WNFL01 (sample SAMN13153351, study PRJNA577476) | soil metagenome | isolation source: 40 cm soil on Douglas fir-dominated hillslope | place: USA:California | collected 2013-09-17
TGTGTACCTACGCAATAATACAACACTAGGCTGTCTATCTCTTGAATACACGACGGAATGCTGTAAGTATCGGTCTGATGAATGCCCGAGAAAATGCTGGTGCAAAGTACACGGACGCGCCAGTCCGAAGCGGAAGTAGAGCCTCCAAGTAGAAGGCGCGGTTGAGTAGGAGGTGGTCATCCAGAGAGTTAGGACATACCTTTACCGACACATATGTAAACATAACGTTTGCCAAGTCGGATTCCATGGTTTTCCGCATGAGAGCTTTCTCCTCCTCAGTTGGCTGCTTGCCTTTCTCGAACCCAAACCACCCATATCTCGAACCCAGTCTCGCACCAAATTCGCCGCCTTCTCTCCACTTGTCCCGGATGTAGCCTTCGATGGTACCATGGTGCGCGTCTCCTGGCTGAGGGTCATGCTCCTGGAGCATTCCGGCTACTCTCTCGCCTATTCCGAGCGCACGGGAAGCAAAGAAGATGCCGACGAAGGGTACAATGGCCGTCAGCTCGTGTAGGATAGCGAAGGAGAGCACGAGACTAGGGAACGGCTGCCCAGTTCGCACAGATATTTTGCGTAGAGTATCCCTATACCCTTCCCATCTATCAGGGAGTCTTGGGGGCTGTCCTGCCCCCGAGGAAGGACGAGGCTGGGACATGTATGAGCTAAAGCACTTTGAATTCCGACCACAAGAGCATGTTTTGTGAATGCACCACATGGAAGACGTACCAATGAGCACAAACCTTGTAGAAAGGGTGACTGTTCCTCTTCTCGACTCTCTCGATCGTCGTCTGATGGGTTCGTCTCCTGCAGAATCGTAGAAACAGAAAACGCCGTGCGAGCGAGGCGCTGGAAGACCCGCCAGAACCTACTTTCGGCGTCAGCCACATACCAGTAGAAAGGTTATGGGACATCTTCACACCTACATTCCGTCGATACATCGAATTGCGGTGGCCTGGTCAGGATGTGGACGAGAGGATGCGAGATATCCGCGCAAACACCAGATCCGAGGAGATCATTGATCTAGTAAAGATGGGCCCTGCTGTCCTTGCCGAATGGAGGGCTAATCGACGTAGCGGGCCTCGGCAATCAATTAGTGGTAGCGGTAGGTTCCTTGGACGGTTACACTAAGTACAAATTGACATCAAATCAAATAGCTATCGATACTGTTATGGCTGATAGTGCGAGCGAGAGGAGCTCAACGGCAGTCGCAACCATACCCTCCAATGCATCTCCAAACACCCGTCGGAGTGCCACAGTTCTACCCGATACCGAACCCCAGCGAAATTCTCCTTCTTTTGTTCCTCCTCCTCGGGCCGTTCGAGTCACACAGACTGCTGAAACCGTCAAAGCAGAAGACACCGAAATGGTCGACGGTACTCCCGGTCCTGCCTCTATTTCCACGCTTAAACCTATGGCTCCTGTCCCTTTTGTGATAAAATCTGCCCTTGCGTCCGTTCCTGCTCCCATCCCCACTCCTCTCGCGGTAGCTACACCACAAGCTATGGCTTCCGCCGCTGCTGTAACCGTTGATCCATCTGCACTTGCACTTGCACCTGCACCTCCGCCCCCAAATTCGATCCCAAACATGGATCTGGATCTGGATCCAGACGTTGACCAAGCCATCATCTATGAGTTGCGCGACAAGACAATGACAGAGGTATTCACGCTAAAGCAGGGTAACGCAAAAGCCACAAGTGCATACACATGGACGATGCGCAGCCACGCTTTTGAGTAAGCTCTACTTCCTTGCTCTCGCATACCGGTGTTTATTCGTCCCACCCAGCCCAACACAGGAATACACCTGCTACAAACTCCGAAGCTTCGAGACTGCGGCAGTGAAGGCACTCGTCGCGCAATTGCCACCAAACGCAGACGACAAGATGCGCGCACAGGCGATAGCCAGACTGCCAACGACCTGGCCCGCCAAGGGACGTGTGCTCTTCGTCGAAATCAATGGACAAAAGAGCAAAGCATATGGGCCTAAGCATTTTGTGAGTCACCGTGAGTTCGATGAACGTTTGGTTTATTGATAATATACAGACCCCTCCAACTGAGAGCATCGATATTACGCATGACATCCAGGAGGGAGTGAATCACATCAAATTCGCCCAGCTGAATGACCAGAGCGCATGGACATTTGCTGTTTTTGAGCGACGTCCGTACCGCGAAGAACTGGAAGAGGCAGCCAAGCATTTGGGGGGCTAGCCGCGGTTCTCCTGCTGTTTATACGCACCGTAGATCTCGATAATGACGTTGTGGTTGCCACATACCTCGAAACACCCTCGAACGAGGGATAGAATGAATGACATTAAAGAGTCCACTACCGAACAGAACATAAAGAACCAAACATCAACGGGGAAATGTATAAAAGGAGTGTGGTGAGAGGAATCATGTACCCCCTACAACGACAAAGCCGAGACCGAGACTGGGTTTTATGATAAAGGAGCGACCACGACGCAGGGGACAAGCGCGGACGCGGGGTTTACGCAGCAGGAGCGGGGCGGGAGCCGGAGGAGGCCTCCTTGAGTGCCAAGAGCTGCTTCGAGCGGAAGGCCTCGTAGTGAATTTGGGCTGTCGTCTCAATGAGGTCTTGCAGATGAGTCCTGGAGTGGTGCTTAGCGAATGCCAAATGAGCGAATTGAAGGGAACGAACCTCAAGAGGAAGTCACGGAGGTAGACGAACTCGCAGTGTCTTTCGTCTTCGACATTGACGACACCCCAGCGGTTCTTACGACCACGAACGGGCTTGCCGTCGATGATCACGTTGCGCTCGGAGCCGACAACAGCGAAGGGGATCATGCTCTGCGAAGATATCGATCAGAAGAGATTTCTGATTAGGGAGATGAAATGTGACATACGCGGATCGTATCGTTCTGAGCCAACTCTTCTTCGTCATTCTCGTCGGTATCAAAAGGGTACAGGCGGATGTTGTGGTGGACGAGTTCCGCGCGGATCTGTTAAACCAGTTATCAACGGCTTTTCAGGGTAAAAGAGCGAGCAAGCGCACCCTGCTCTTGAAGGCATCCCTCTCTTCAGGGGTCAAAGAGTCCGATTTGGCAATGACAGGGACTACGTTGACGACCTCGGACAGCTTCTTCATAACAATAATGTCAATGGGGCGGAGGGAGTGGCCTATGAAACACCAGTCAAACCCAAGGTCACCAAAAGTAGAGTGGGCATACCCGTGGGGTTGATAAAGAAGAGGCAGCAGTGGATACGGGTGTCGGTAATGTAGCGGTCGCGCATAGCGGTCAGCTCCTTGCGGAGGTAGGCAGAATGTTGGTCCTGAGGGCAAAAGTCACTCCCAAGTCTCTCAAAGCACAAAGAAACGCCCTACCTTGATGTACTTGATGATAGGGTCCCAGCTATGAAACAAGTCGATCCGTTGTCAACACGCGTTTTTCGTCAGAAGCGTTTGGGAGCTTACCAGCCCTCGTTGTTGATCAAGTCGCCATAACCAGGAGTGTCGACAATGTTGAGGCGCAAACGTACACCGTTCTCGGAGATTTCTGTCAAAAGCGGAACGTGTTGGTACACGAGTCGAGCAGGACGACTGAAGGACCGGCAACGCACCATGGGAAACGGGATGGATGTCCGTGGTCTGCCTTACTGGCTCGTCGGCCTCGAGACGGCCTTTTGAGTCGATCAAATGCGACGCGAAAATGGTGTTGATGAGTGTCGACTTTCCCAACCCGGTCTGGCCTATTGAGGCGAGAGAGGGGAGCATCAGCCTCTGTACACCTCATATGACTCATAGGGGGGGAGTGACTGACCGACGACGATAGCGTTGAACTGGAAACCCCGTTTGATCAACTTGCGCTCAATCTGGCGGGTAATCGAGTCGAAGCCGACGTACGACGACGCACGGATCTCTTCAGCAGCTTGCGAGGCCATGTCGGTCTAAACGAGAGGATACGGCGAGTTTGACGACGGCGGGGTTGCTGGACGCGGAGGCCGACTTGGAAGACAAAGAAGTGCCAATAGGCAAAACGAGTCGCGAGTCGCAACAATACAGTTGGTATCAAAAATCAAAACAACCCAAACACTTTCTTCTCCTCCTTTTGCTCTTGCTTATCCTTTCCTTTTTCCTTTTCTTTGTTTTCCTCGGGATTCTTGGCGTGCTTGATCAAAATATAGGCGTCGGCATTTTCAGCCACTCCAGACACAGACCCAACTTCACCAGGGACAACAGGAGTCCCCGCCATTTTGCGTATCCTCTCTTTCTTCAAATCGTCTAGCTCTTTGAGCGCCGTAGATTGAGATGCCACTGGACCAAGCTTGTAATTACCCGCGAGTGTTCCAACAATACACGTCCCGACGAGGAGGCTGAGGTAAAACCGATACTGGCATATGTGTTAGCACTGGGGCAAAGTGAACCCAGCCTTCATTACGTACTTGCGAATACCAAGGCGGGGCTATTCAACAACAGGTCATTAGTTGCTTAGTCAGTGTGGAACACACAACACTCACCCCAACCAGCACTGGTGGCCTTCATATCAGCGTACCATAACCCAGTGAATCCAAACCACTGAGTAATGAGCGCCATAGTGGGATCCGGCATCCATAGGGTATACCATCCAAGGAATGTAGGCGCAATCCCTAATGCCAACCGTTTCGTACCCTTGATTCCGCCATGTCCAGCAAACTCCATTCCCCAATGCAGCGCTCCTAAGAAGCTCAGCATTACTGCACCGTACGTTACCTGTACATGCAGCGCTTGGTTCAGGAGTTCAACTGCAATGGATGGATCTAACTGTGGTGTGATTTTGGCAGCTGTTTGCCCTGCTTGACTTGCGTAGTACAGGCTTGCACCCGTGGTGCCGAGGTAGGGAAGCGCACCAGCGAGACCAAATATCATATTCGGACTGAGTGAAGTCAGTAATAACACATCATTTCGAGTTGAAATGCCTACCGAGGAACAGTCGCCGCGACAGCCCGCGTAATCCTCATGAAAGTAGGGTCAACAGAATCGGACTAGAAGGAGAGTGAGTAGAATTCAAAGCAGCCGACATGTTAATTCCTACCGTGGCCGTTGATGCGAATTGCGTTGTATCTGCACCTCCCGCGATCGTCTCCGCTAAGCTTGCTGTTCCGTGCGAAACCTAGAGCCGGTGAATGGCGACCTTACCGTTGTATTAAGTACGCTCACTTCCTCTTTGATCTGACGGTCACCAAGCGATCATTTCAGGGGGTATTTGAGAACCATCGAGACCAAACTTACATTGAGAGCCGCTGCGAGCTCCTTGTCAGACACTAGTTGCTCACAAGTCGCGTTGGACTCACCATGTGGTAAACTCTGGGAACCCGGGCGACTGGAAACCTCGCTCGCAGCACCCCGAACGGCGAGGCGGGTGGCAAGGGGTGGGACTGTAGGATATCGGGTTCGAAGCAACAACGCGGTGCGATTAAGAGAGCGAGGGAGACGATTGAAGATCATGAGGTGTCGTAAGCTGAAGGTTGAGAGAGAAAAGCACGTTGGAGCAGACGGGTTTAAGAGCGGAGCGGAATAGGTGGTGACATCATTTGCGCCCTCACGCGCTGAAAGACGAACATAGATATAAACGGATCATAGTATTACAGCTATATCACCTCATCACGCTACTCGCGGTGCTTTCTCTTTCGAGGGCCGCAGGAGGCTGGATGCGAGCTCGTCTCTATCGAAATGAGTGAGTGGAGGGGCGTTGGTCCAAGGGCACCACTTACCCATACTGCTTCTTCAACAAGTCGTTAAGGGCCTCGTCCTTCGATAGCCGCAATCGCTGGGTTTCCTCTTGAAGCCACTTGAGCGTTTCTAGCAGCCGCTCGTGTTCGCCCATAGCATAGCGGTACTTCGCCTTGCATATCAAGTATCGTGCTTTTTGGGGCCTACATCCGTTCACGAGACCCGTGGCAGGGTCCATCTCCTCTGGTAGGAACTCATCCGACTCGGGGTCGCTCACTTCGGGTTCTGCGAACGCCGCCACAGCAATCGCTGGTGGTTGTTGGCCTTCCACTTTGACTGGAACGACGCTAGCTTCTGCAGCGTGTCCGGCTGCTTTCCCTCTCCGGCCTCTGCCTTTCCGCCCTCGAGGATTGTATGCGTCGTCTTCGTCGTAGTCTACCGCATCGTCGTCCTCGCCGTTACTGTCTGGGGCGACGAATGGCTCCTCCTCCGCATCCGAGTCTTCTCGCTTTCGTTTCTTTTGTTGATTACTTTTTGGGAATTGGGTTTCCATCCCGTGGACGACCCGCATATGCTTCGTGAGGGCGTCGGAGCGCGTGAATGACTTGTCACATTCTAGGAGATAACGTGAGAAATGACAACGAGCTAGACGAGAGTAGGAAAGGTACCTGGAAGTTTACAAGTGAAGGGCCGCTCGCCGGTGTGCGATCGTATATGGCCAATAAGGGCAAATCGAGATGTACGAGTAACTCCATAGAGGCTACACCCTTCCCACATGCATCGGTATGTCGATTTACTAGTCCCTACGTGTGCTACAGAGGTCATGAGCGGATGCGAACCCAGGTTGACGCCAAATGACTGACTGCTATGGATATGGTTAACGAGCTCCTCAAGCCTTCGGAATGTTAATCCGCATTCGTGCCAGCCACAGGTCGACTGGGGTGGGCTCTCCTCTTCCTGACCTTGAGCTCCCTGCAAGTCAGGATGAATGTAGCGAGTAAGAGCTTCGTCTTCAGAGTCTTCGTCTTCAGGTAGTGGTTTTATATACTGTTCCGGTGTCCCCAGTGGCGATGGCAGGACCATATTGGTATCAGCGAGGTTGGGTCGAAAAGGTTCACACTTTGTTCCTAGCGTCACTCGCCCATGCTGGCGTCTATTGCCTGGAGACCACCATCAAGGACTTGGAATGCAGTTATAACGCGTGGATTTACTAGCAGCAGAGCTGCGCTGTCAGGCCACAATAAAGTGTGGGCTTTCCATGAATTAATATCGCAGAACGCGTTTTGATTGGTAAAACCGCAGTGGAGTAAAATAAGACATAGCAAGGCTATTCAAGATGCAAAAAAGAATAGTGCTTATAACAAATTGGCCAAGGCATGCTCTTTCCTTGGGCAGTGAACCGATTTCTCACTTGCACAGTGTAGGACGTCACTGTAGCCGCACGCGGTTGGTCTCTACTAGTTAATGTCTAGTCTTTGCTGACGTGACTTCCTCCAGTTGGTGGAAGTCTTGATCCAGCGTTGAATCCCGCTCTCGCCGTCTCATTGAAAAAAGCAAATAAGGCCGGGGTACCCAAGGATAACATTGAACGTGCTCTTGCGAGGGTAAGGCCTACTTTTATAACCTGGTCTAGCTTCTCAAGCGACAGCAGGCGGACCCGAACTCTGGGGAAAAAGACAATGGGCAGGAACTCGTCTACGAGATCATGACGTCCTCAAGAGTTGGTATCATATGGTGTGTGGGTCATATGGTCTTCTACATCTGGCTTCTGAAACGCCTCAGCGAGTGCTATACGGACAACCCGACCCGAACTAGACATTCGCTACGAACAATAATCAATGACCATGAGTGGGTCGTAACACCTACTCCGCCTTAGTCCGGCCACTAACATGTCCTGGTCCTAGTGCTCGTTTCACCCCTACGGCATTCCTTTTCCAAAAAAAGGGCATTATTCAAGCAATGCCTCCAGCTGATAAGTCGTTCGATGATCTGTGGGAAGCAGCAGTTGAAGGAGGTGCCGAAGATGTCTCACAAGTGGAAGATTCTGAGGAGGTTGAGGTTGGTCGAATCAATTTGCTATGGGGTGACATTCACTGAGAGTTTGCCTTCAGATCATCGTACCACCAGAACAGCTGAACTCATTAACAATGTCACTTTCGTCCCCTCCGCATTCCTATGTTTTGACGGAGAGCGAAATTCGCTTTTTACCCACCGAGGTCGCCAGGCTCACTACAAACAACTTGACAGACGAAGAGCGACGGTCCTTAGAAAAGCTAATAGATGGATTGGAGCGTGATTGTGATGTAGTCAAAGCGTGGACTGGTATAGACTGACCACCTTACGACTGCAATCAATGCACAAAACGGTACCGAGTCCTTCGCCAGCCGCTAGCCGGGGGTCCAACGATAAGCTCGCCCAATGACTTGCGAGCTGTTGTACGTACGTACTGTTGGTCTGATCCTCACTCGATGACGGGCACCTTCTGAGCGTGATTAGAGGGTTGGACGTGTGTATAGTGATATCACGGCGATAGCGCCGCATTAATATTCGGTCCAGCCACATCCCACAATCTCGCTCCTTGCCCTCACGCCCCAAGCTACCCTATCGGCGAGCGTTTCGTAGAATCAAGCAAACATCAGGCGTAGACACATATGGCGCATCGATCCGCTCCTGCTCCTATCTCCACTCGATTTCAAGATGTCGTCGAAGCTGTCATAAGGAAGGCTAGGGGGGAGCACGAATCAGAGGCACACAAAGTGCGCGTATCCTCCTCTTCCCCTATTCGAGTGACGAGTCTTCACTCACACTCGTTCCCAGATTTCCCCGGGCCACCAGGCGCATGGACGCGTTCCTGCTACGACCAACCCTGCCGAAGACACGGTGCCTGGTATCGTTCATCCTGGTTCCACTGGTGTAATCTATTGCAGTGATCGGTAAGTTAACCGCCCATGTTGTATCTGACATGCCCGGAGAGGACTAAACTACCTGTCACAGTGCTATTGCGAACGGCTTCTCTTATGCTGGTGCTGGCCATGGCTGGAGTAACCTTGGGCAAGGGGCGCCGGAAGTTGGAGATATCCCTGGCTCTGCCCCGCGTCCTCGATCGATCTCATTTGATATGGTCAACAATGAATACGCACCTACCACAGGCGTCAAAGGTGACTCCCGAACCGTAACTTTGGTCTTTCCAACTCTTAACACACACTTGGGCATTAGCTCTGCGCGAGGCAGTTGCAAATCTCTACAATGTCACCTATCGCCAAGACAAGAAGAGTAAGTATACTGCCGAAAATGTCTGCATTGTACCAGGTGGTCGGGCAGGGCTGTCCCGTGTCGCTGCTGTTGTAGGAGATGTGTGAGTAACCTGGAGGGGTACTGAGTGGCCGAGTGGTCGGGCTGTATTACTCATGACCCTACAGCTATTTAGGCTTCCAAATACCGGATTACACTGCTTACTCCCAGTCCCTCGAAGTATTCCGGAGACTCGTTCCTATTCCTACTGCGTGCGAGTTCCTCCTATTCATCAGAGTTTGCATTGCTTACTTTGTTCTCAGACTTGAGGCAGAAAATAGATATCAGCTTGATATAGTCCAGATCAAAGTCTGTCTCTGTGGATCCCATCCAACTCCGAACTGACACAAATTTCCAGAAAGACATAGCCAATCAGGGCCTAAGCGTCATTCTTGCTTCGAATCCACGTAACCCGACCGGTCAATGCATCAAAGGCGACGACTTGAAAGAGTTTGTCGAACTCCACAAGCTTGGACCCACCGTCATCTTGGATGAGTTCTACTCTTGGTACATCTATCATGAGAAGGAAGTGGATATGGGCACTTCAATCTCAGCAGCTAGCTACATTGATGGTGAGTCCCACCTGGTACCTTGAGCCGCACTCTCATATGCACCAGATGTCAATGGGGACCCAGTCGTTCTGATTGACGGCCTTACTAAGAACTTCAGGTATGTACGTCCATATTTGTTGATGACGGTGTCAAGCTGAAGACCTTCAGACGGCCAGGATGGCGTGTGTGCTGGTCAGTGAACTGAAGCGATGCATCCTTCCATTAATATTGCGCCGATTGAATGTGTAGGGTCATTGGGCCAAAAAACCTCATCACGGCTCTTTCGCAATCCGGTTCATTCCTAGACGGCGGAGCTAATCACCCGTACGTGTCCTACGGGTGATCAAACCTGACCTGACACTCCTTCAGATTACAAGTGGCAGCGATACCTCTCCTTGACCCTGAATATGTGAAGAATGAAAAGGTAAGGTCCCTCTTGTCTAAATGATCAAGGAATAACGATTCTTTCGTAGCTCGCCCTTCAGCGGCACTTCAAAGGAAAGCGAGACTATGTGCTCAGTCGTCTCGAAGAGCTTGGCCTCAAAGTCCACAACCCGCCTACCAGCACGTTCTACATCTGGCTTGACCTTGCTCACCTGCCCGAGCCACTCAACAATGGTCTAACATTCTTCGAAGAGCTCCTCAAGGAGAAGACTATTGTGGTTCCAGGTGCGTGATGACAATATGGCAACGGTCACCGTGACGCTTACTCGTTTTGTAGGTATATTCTTCGACATCAATCCATCTCATCGACGAGACCTGTTCAACTCTCCCTGCCATCGTTTCGTGCGCATTTCATTTGGCCCACCGATGGAAGATTTGGTGAAAGGATTGGACGGTATTGAAAGGGTCTTGAAGAGAGCCAAGGAAGAAGGGGTGGCGGGCTTTGGAAAGGACTACGAGAAGTCTCCCGTCACGTAATGTCTATAGAGGTGTTCGGGAAGATAAAGGGAAATTTTCGAGTGAAAATTTGCTGAGTTGGTATTTGTGGCAGGCTCCCGAACTCGTCCGTTTCCACGCAGCATGGTGAGAGAGATACCACCGCCACCGGACCAAGAAAGCGACCCCCCTACTTGCCGAAACCTGTTCCACAATCAGACGTGGAATTCCCGCCGCCCAAAGGTCGATATTGTACACGAAAATGCGATAGATGTCGACAGACTTCTTAAGCTCGTACGAAAAGGGAACGGCACTATGGCCATCTCTTACGGGTATGTGACGTGTAGCAAAGATACCCTCCTCGATTCCAAGGATGCTTGTCTCGTCTCCGCCATCGCCATCTCGTCTGGCAGCCAAGTACTCTGCGTCGAGCTAGACTTTTCCGAGGAAGCAGACCACACCGTGCTGAGTACTCACGTCTTCAATGGGGAGATCCTATTGGTCGGCATCGATCTCAGTCGCCTCGTTCTGGGCCTCTTTCACTGTTACGGACTGGAAGCACGCGTTGTCGACCTTCTTTGCCTTAGAGTCACGGAAGATGAACCATCCCTGGGTGTACTGATTAAACGGTATTCTCAACTCGTTGAGGATGTCGTGGTTGGGCTTTTCGAGGACTTTGCCTTCGATGGCACGATTCAGACCATTCAAAACCTCGCTGAGCGAGCTTGGGTTGTACAGTGTCTCTATAGCAATGCGGATGACCTTCCTTCTGATCTGGAAGATTCATCCATGACGGAACTCGGACATCTCATGCAAGATGTGAGCCTATTCCTCTTGCATTATCTGTGGAAAAAATTTGAAGAAAGCCAAGGAACGCTTAACCTTAGCCCAACTCGTTCTCGGCGTGGATCGATTACGAGCCCAGCAACCACTTTTCACTGAACATCGCGCAGTGGAAGGATATATTGATGGTACCAACATTCGACTGGAATCCAAGGAGTACAACAGCAGGGTAATGAAGATCAAACGTGGTGGAACAAAGGTACAGTAAATACTATGACGGCAAGCTAGCCTTTTTAATGTCCTTGGTAGACCGTTGAGATCAAACTTGAAGACGGCACTCTTATCAATACTGAGCTTAAAGAGCCCAACGTTCGTGGGCGATACGCAACGGCGGAGATATTAGCAGAGGCCGGCCGCGATGTCGATGTGTCGAATGCACGTTCAGTGGTTTCCGCCCGAACGCTCGGCAGGGCGGATGGGACCAATCTCGAAACCCAGAGAACGCGGTGCATATACAAACTCCTTCAAGGAACACTCCATTTCAGCCACAATCGCGCGTTTTATCGTTTATTCAGCCAAAGTCACACTCGTTTTCCCGAAGACACTGCTGTTCAGCCCTCGCCACAAACGATGTCCACTGGGTATGTCGCATCGCTCAACCGCTCGCAACAGGGGGCGGTGCGTAGCCTTCTTGCTGACAGTGAGGACCTCCAAGTGGCGTTGATTCATGGGCCTCCAGGTACGCGGTTAAAAAAACCATCAGAGAACGTGATTTGACACTTTCCAGGCACAGGAAAGACGTCAGTGCTGGTTGCTCAAACCGAAAAGCTACTGGAAATATTCCCAGACTCCGCAGTGTGGCTGGTGGCACAGTCAAATGTAGCGGTTAAGAATATCGCTGAAAAACTTCTCAAAATGAATATAGCCGAAGGACAATGGAAGATTATCGTTTCCTCGGAGTTCCATGATGACTGGTATGATCCACTCAGCTCAGTCCTGACCTATCACTTACTATTGTAAAGGCATGAGGAGCTATATACCAAGATGCGAGCCACCGAGACAATTCTCACCTCATTTGACTTGAAAAAAAAAAAGCGTAAAGATTTCCTTGAAACGTTTGGGGGCGTCAAGGTCATCCTGTGCACTCTCGCGATGCTTACTGGTGGTCCTCTATTCGATGTTGGGTTACAGAAGCTTCTCCCTCCACACTCACTCATTGTCGATGAAGCCAGTCAGATCACAATGGGCGACTTCTTGCCATCTATGTATCTCTTGGGCGAACAAATCCGACGGCTTGGCTTCGTGGGTGACCCTAAACAGCGTAAGTGCCACATGGGATCATCGGAGTGATCGTCACAAATTCTTTCCTAGTCGCGCCATACGGCTCTGACGAAACGCCTGGTTTGCAAAGCATCTTTGAAGCTGTTAAGGAACGGCCGTGCATCGCCGATAAGAAGGTCCTTCTCAACGTTACATGTCAGTGAATTGCTTCGGGTTGGTGATAGTGCTGACACCCCCTAGATCGTCTACCCTTGCACTTGGCCCAAGCAATCAGCAGCCAAGTATACAATCATTCCTTGTTCGATCGCTTTGCCTCGGGCGACGTACAACCGTACACCGCCGTTCGTTTCATCGATGTCGCTGATAGTCAAGAGGAGCGAGCTGGAACGAGCTGGATGGTCCGTTATCCACTATCTTCTGGACATATTGATTCCTTGGCTGATTTATTTTTTCATTTGCAGAATCCGGCAGAGGCCGACGTCTGCTTGGAGATCGCAAAGTTGCTGCGTGGAAAGGAATTCAAGATTATTACCCCATACAACGGACAAACGACCATGATTGCCAAGAAGCTCAAAGAGGTCGAGGACTTACCGAAAGAGGAACGAGAGGACAAGTGCAATAACGTGGATTCCTTCCAAGGCGAGAACGGGTTGAACAACTCGCTCTATTCTTCTCCCAACTGATTATTTGACTAGGAAATGAAGCCGATTTCATCGTTATCTCTGTCACCCGCTCAAAAGGGCTTGGGTTCTTGGAGAATCGTAGGCGTACAAACGTGATGCTTACACGGTGCAAGCGTGCGATGTTTATTGTCACCAACCGGAAGTTCCTCTTGGAGAGGGCGTGGTATACACTTGTAGGATCAATCGCCGCGGAGTGGTCGGGAGGAACGAAGCCTGATGGCTGGATCCGCTCAACTGAGCTGGACAAATTAAAGATAGAAGAATTTTGTTGATTCGTGTTATGCATTTGTGCGACCCTCGCATTGGTAGTGTCTTTCGGAAAACATTAGGTTGGTCGACCCTACACTTCTTGAGGAACGTTGCCTAAATGGGGAACAGTCTCTGTTATTATATCGAATCATAATCGTGCTTGTTCTTCCTTAGACTGCATTAATCTATTTTCCTCTTCTATCGCGTTTAGACAAACATCCCGCATCTCCAGCAGTGCTATTGTGAGATATCGCTTGAATCCATCGGTTGAAGTGAGCTGACTGCTCCTCTTTGATTCTATGCCAAACTTAAGCATATTTGCACCGGCCAAATCTATAGATGTCGTTAGTATTGCTGAATAACTCGATGGCAGGCTGACAATTAATCCCATATCCATCTAAATACGGGCTTCCAAAGCTATTGGGTTGTCAGTGATAGTAAAGGGAGTGAGGAGTATCGCATACCCTGTGCCTATAAACCGATCTCCGGCACTTAGCCCACTCGTGCTCAGAAGCCATTCCTGAGAAAGGCTGTATAGCTCATCTTCGAAGAGTGGCGAGAACTCCCCCTCTTTCATGACCAATCGTAAGCCCATGAGATGACGATCAACTCCACCTCCCAAGGAAGCCTCCCGAGTATAGTCGTTGTGTACTTTCACGGCCTCACTTAGCAATCTTCGTCGCTGTGTGGGCTATAGGAAGCTCAGAAAACGTACAGAGCATGGGAAATGAAGACATACTGATCCGCGACCATGCGCCATGGCTTCTATGAAAGCGACACTCTCCTTACTCAATGACCGGATTACTTCAGTACGACCATGAAGGAACAACCGAGTCGAGGCTGTCTCGTAAACGGCGGTAGGGTGACCGCGATCCTTAAGAAATGCGAGCTGGAGGGCCATTTGAATATATGCGTCGGCGGATAGTTTGGCTGCACAACATAAAAATGGAGCCAAGGGGAGTGCGTTTCATCCACCCACCGACTTGTCTCATCCAGTCCACTCCGTAATCCTCAAACCACAGGACACTGTCATCAGAATCCTGTATCGAGAGTTTGACCTCTTCCTGAACTCTTTGACACGCCTTCAATGTAGTATCATCGACATCCCACCCTAAATAGTTCCATCCATTGAGGTCGGGTGTTGGGTTTTGTGACAGAAATGCAGGGTCCATGCCCACTCCGACAGTAAAGTCCCCGAGGATACTCGGGATCAGGGCATCGCAAGGAGAGTGTTCTCCCGTCATTCCAAGTCGAGTGTTAGTTTCTATTGAGAATGAGATCGTCTTGTCGAACCATCGATTTCGACCCATGAAGCCATACGCGGTGTTATGAAGGTGAGCATCCCTACGTTCTTGGGGACTAGACGTAGAAAAGGGCGTGAGAGTAGGAGAATCGAGCGAGAGTGCAAAGAGAGACGAGTCTATCTTCTCCAGAGTCGAATGATTCTGGGGTGATAAATCCAATAAGTATTGGCGCATCTAGGGGAACGTTGATTTCCACCCATCAAATTAGGTATATATCCTGACCTTTGCCCATGCCTCCCGATTGTCAGCGGTTAAGACGGGCACCGAAGAAGCCGGTCCTCTTTTTTGAGCGTCCACAACGCAACTTTGAATTCGGCCAAGGATCTGGCCAGGTGATAGAAGTGCTTGATGTTCACCATAGGCGTCTATTGAATATAAGTGATCTTGAATGAAAAGCACAATGTGATTCGCCGGTGTTTGACGAATATTATCGCACCCAACCATGGGGATGCGAGTCGAGTTAAACATTCTGAATGGAGGTGAGTACGACTCATTCAAATGGGATGGCTCGAAAGTCGCTCACCGCTGATAGTGGGACATGCAAAGTGGGTGTCCTCGCGTAGTATCGGGAGGGATCTCTTCGCTGAGGCTGATCAGTATAAGAGTCATTTGTAGGGGATAGGGCATACCGATCCACGAGTTGCTTGAAAGTGAGGGCCCGATGACAAATCCAAGCCGCCCTCCGCATTTGCCAGGTGTTTAAGCCAGCAGAATCACTTCCTCGTACTTCTGGAGGTACACTCTCGTCATCCTGTAGTGCCAGCCACCAGTTTGAATTTATGATCAAGGGGCTACGACATTCTAAGTATGCTTTCTTCAGCCAAAAATGATCGTCCAGCCAGTTAAAAGGCGCGGTGCGATCGAGTTCTGTGGACTTCTCATGAGCAAGAAGCCCTGAAACCAAGAGACAGTCCTCACCCAACAACCGTTGTTGGCATATTGGTCCTAGACCGTACTCGAAATCTTCTGCCCATGCGACGCGTTTAGCGCGTGCGGAATCAACGGAATGCCTTTCTTTTTCCGCAGAGTACGCAAGGAAAGGCTCAAGACTCCGCAAATATTTGCGTAAAGTTTCATGTAGAGGCGCAACAGGTAGTCTCGGTAGCTCCTTCTGGTTGTAGAAAGTGGGACGAGACAGTTGTACCTGGGAATGTAATAGAGCGAACATGGAAGATAGATGGGACTTTCTTCTTGTCCTTGCCGTTCCCGTTGTTCGAGGTAACATGGACTGGTCTTTGCCTCTCCAGCCTCCGAACGTGTTTTCGACCTCCGCTGCTCACACGAGGACAACTACGATGATGCTCGGTATCCGTGCCGTTGGTCTGCGCTATGGCCCCCTGACTCCTCGTCTCATTCAGCGTTCAGGTATGCATGGAAATCCATCCAAAGGCTCTGGCTCACTTCTGTTACTCGATCTATCTCAGCCATTCGCTGCATCAAAACCGAGAGTTTGACGTTTAAAGATGCTCAATCAATTCTCAACAAACAACGTCTGCATCGCCCGTCTAGTCCGCATTTTACTATATACAAGCCTCAAATCCCCTGGATTCTCAGTATCGCCACTCGGGTTACCGGTACCGGCCTCAGCGTTGGTATGTTGTTTTGGAATTACCTGATGCGCTGCCAAAGCTCATCTTTCTGTGGAGGCTTGTACGGCTTCTTCTTAGCCTACCTGGTGTCACCAGTCTTTGGTTGGCACCTCGACACTGCACATGTCGTAGACTTTGTGCATCAAATGCCTGACTGGGTCAAGTACGCAGGAAAGACAATCGTTGCAGCCCCGTTTGCTTTTCACTCCCTCAACGGAGTACGCCACTTAGTTTGGGATCTAACCAAGGGTGCGCCTCATTCTACTCCTTTTTGGTGGCGCCTGTAATCTCTTACACGCTCCGTAGGACTCTCCAACCGTACCGTCATCCGTGGTGGATGGGCAGTCGTTGGTGGAGCCGTCATCTCAACGATTGCTCTGGTCCTCCTCTAGTCGATGTTATTTATCTTTCCGGAGTAGAGTACAATAGTGACACGCTTATTAACCTCCCGTCTCCTGCCCTCGCCTGAACAAGGATACTAATGCTTCAAAGTTTGGTTGCCTTTCCGATCCACGCTCACACCCACGTTCATCGCTACCAGCGTTCCGTGATAGCTTCCTGACTTCGACCCCAGTCCCCATGTTCATCATAAACAGACTCGACTTCCTCGATGACTCCTCAGCTACTTAGGACCTCTGCACACAGCCTATAGACAACGAATGTCCCTTATTACGCTGTTTCGGGTCCCGCGGTCCCGCAACATGAAACAATGACGCAAGGTCGATCGCTCATCCATCGATTCCTCCACATCGTTCCCTCCATTACGATTACGCAGATGGGAGGCGTACCGAAACCGAATCACCCTTCCTTGTATCCTCCATTCATCCCAAGGCCTACAGCAACAACAGCTGTAGAAGCAGAGGCAGAAGCAGAAGCAGCAGCATGTCCTCCAGACCCTCGTTCGCAGCAATCTCCCTATTCGTGGGTACCTTCTCGGGCCACAAAAGGTCTCGGCAGGAGAGACCGGAAGTTACGAATTCGCTGGAGACTTAACTAAACCACATCAACCAGCGGGGGGCGTAGGCATTGATGCCGCCGATCCGCCGCCAGTGTGCGTACCGCTCAGCAATTTTGACTTCCAGAGCCTGGTGCGCATTACATACTCTACATCGTCAATCAAATTACTTAGTAACATTCATAATCTCGCGCTGAACCAAGAGTGGATTGAGCTCGACTTGTTCCATCTTGGACTGGCAATATTCTCAGACGAAGAATTCGAGGCTTGGAACATCACCGCCGAGGATCGTTACCTCATCCAGTTCATGTAAGGGTGACTTTGATACAATGGATCATCTCACTCGTGTCTATACCTCTCTAGGGCTGAACAAGAGGTCGGCCATGCAACAGCATTGACAAACATTCTTGGTCCCAACGCTGCTAAACCCTGCAACTATACCTATCCGTTCCAGACCGTGGGCGAATTTATCAACTTCTGTCAAATCTTGACACGCTGGGGCGAGGCTGGAGTATATGGCTTCCTTCCTCACCTGGATTCGCGACCCAGTGCGCAGATCCTTTTACAATCTATCACGACAGAGGCTCGACAGCAAATGGCCTTCACACAGTTCCAGGTTTGTCATGACACTCTAACTTGTTGTTTCGAAACTTTGACGAGACCTGTAGGGTCTATTCCCGATGCCTTACTGGTTTAATACAGGCTTGTCACAAAGCATGTACGTGTCGTTCGTTTATTGGATCGCGGGCCTCTAACAGGCTATTCAGGGCATGGTCCCTTCTTGCGCCGTACATAGCGTCATGTCCCGCAGAAAACCCAAAGATCGAGTGGCAGAATTTCCCTGCCCTGACAGTGACTGTAGGCAATCCAAGTTCCTTATTCCTCTAACGCATCTACCATCATTAGAACAACCCAAATGCCACTAATCCAGAGTACGGCGCAGCGATCTCAACCAACCGTACCGCCCTGTCTTATGCCAACATGACAGTTGAATTCTGGTGGGAACTTCCTGGTCAGAATGTCAGCTATGGCGATGGACTTTATGTCACAAACACGACGGCCGGCGCTCCCCGAGTGGGTTTCGTCTTTGGGTCTCATCTTGACGTGGCATTTTGAGTTGACGATCTATCTAGTTTGCCGCTTGGGTATCCCAGTTGAATGTCACGTACACCGAACTAACCGATGTGAACACAACCAATCGCACAGCAAGTACGTAGCGCTTTTACATTCAGAGGGTTGTCCTGACGCGACTCTCTGTTTCACTCTGGCACCCAGCAGCCAGGAACTCGAATTTACACTGCCGATCTCATTGCCGCCGGTGTGGCCGATTCAAGTGTTCCGATCGTCAACGGAACCATGTTCGTGATGCTAGTCGACACTGACCTCTTCGTGACGCCCTACAATATGTCGCTGCTCAACGACCATGTCGTCGCTGGTCCGGCCGTCTATTAGTCTGGCTAAGTAAACCTTGATTTGTCGAACCCCTCGACCTCTGAGGACATCCCCTTCCTGTAAAATAGTATATCAACTAAATGAAATGCGCACCTTTGGTCCTATTCCACTTTAATGTGCTTGACTTTTCACCGTTTGACAGAAACCAGCGGCATAGCCGCTGTTGTCGTTGGGAGTATCGCTTTTGGGCCACACAATCCTGTCCCATGGGGATAGCTATAGAGAAGATGACCGAGTCAGAATGAGGAGTTCAAAACTCCTGACAGATATATCGGATACAAACGGAGCACAGGCACGAACGGGAACAGGCAGCCTGGGATGCTGCCTGCTGCTAGAATCTAAGGGATGGGAAATAACGTCCTATATAATATAATCGGTCAGTGCTATATATGATTCTACGCTAACTACCAACCCCGACAGCGAGGGCAAAACAAATGAGTTGATATTGTGTGCCGGGAATCAGGGAATGCGGGCCTTTGATCAAGGGCTAGAATGCCTTCAGGGAGATCGTCAGGTTTCCGGGGACATCAATCCGTGGGGTACCGTCCAGACAGCCCAACAAATAGCCTTGACGCTAATTATTTAATTCACGGATAAAGTAGGAATCACAGCATGTTACAAATATTCGTAGTCGATCTTGCGCAGTGTCTCGCGAAATACGAACCAAACAACACAGCATACCCTTCAATCACAATCTGGCAAAGACACTTTGTCATCCGTGCATGTACACACTAGCACGATATTGGGCTGCCCAGCTCGCTGTCAGCCTCTTGGCCGAATTCGACAGTTTAAGAGTAAAGTTTGTGTATTGAGCTGTGAAGGACTGTGTCAATTTGTCCTCGCTTTGCAACAGAGGTTGTACACATGGACTCGCTGGATCATATCTACGAGCCTTTCCGTCATGTGTTACACATGCTATACGGCACTTAGAGAGCCCCTGCGCCCAAAAAATTCTGGTACAAGAATGCAAGAGACACCGACTCTCCACTTCGAAAGCCTGGTGGCAATTATACAAACTAGATTCATTGGAACAATTACCTAAGCCTTTCGTTTTTCTCCTCTTCGTCTTTCCTTTCGGAACCACCTTAGTTGCGCCTAAAATATTTTCAGGCACCGGGGCTCCAATTCAATTTGCACCACCCTTCCTGGTGGCCGACCAATTCCCAGACGTGCACGTTTCAAATTTATATATCGACCTAAGCAATACAAGTTTTCGATTTGGGAATCCTGTAGTCATGACTATCCAAAATTGTAAAAATAATGAAAAAATAACAGTAATTCGAGGCAAACAGTTTCGGGCTTAGGGGAGACAGAAGATTCACAAGTAAAGTTCGTATACGCCTGAATATGTATTATCATTGTAGACTGAGAGCACTTTAAAGAGAGTGTTCAACCACGCCCCGTGTCGCAACGATGTAACTCGAAGAGGCCACCATTTCCATATTGTTGAGTTCAAATCGGGGTCAGCAAGGCTCTTTCCTCCCCCTTTTTCTTTTGGCTCACCGGACCGAGGGTTTACCATTTCGTTGGGTGTCGAAGCTGCAAGGGACCTCTTTGTTCGGGATTCTCTTTGATCGCCGCGGTACATCCTCAGGGCTTCCGAATTCAATGCCCGAATCAGAATTGGTTGGAACGGTCACAGCCGACTGTTGCTTGTCTTCCAAATCCGTGAAAAGATGCTTTGCTCCATGTAAAGCACCAAACCTCTACACAATACATTGGTAGGGAGAGCGTACAAACCTCAAATTTAGCCAGTGCCATCACCTGCTGTGCTGTAGTGTCCTCTTTCCATTTACCCGCCGATTGTAGAATACGACATTGATCCTTGACAAAATACTTCTTCAGTAGTCCACTCAGGTAATTTGTAACACCCCCGATCTCAACCTCAGCCCCATGACTACCGGGCCTTATGTTGGGTGAGTGGCCAACCTGTGTATCGCCGCGTCCGTTGGCGCTTCAGTAGCATCTGACCGGCTGACCAGTCAATGTGGAACCAATCATCGGTGTCAATGTGCTTGATGATATTTGACTGTCGAATGTTCGGTTATTAATGGGGTCCCACTCAGCACTCAGGACCCTGATAAGTAGTCAAAAGTCATCTATGATGGACGCAGACGAGTAGTACTGTACATATACACCACGGCAACCTCTTGGCAACCTCTCGGTGACCTCTCGGTGATTGGCCGAACCCAACGGGTGCGTTGTGATGAATATGCCACCAACAGTGGGTGTCGAATGGAGGAGGTCGGTGTGTGGAACACCCTTCGTTCGTAAGAGTCCATAGATTTTGGATAGGAGAAGGCCGGAATCCTGTCGCCCGAGTGCCTTCTTCACCCACATTCTACGAACCTCGTTGCGTGTGGGGCCGTGTCTATGGAGCGTTAGCGATGAGAGGCATTCGTATGGATGAGGAGGGCAAATGGGGGCAGAGTGAGTTTTACCACCCGCCGCTCAGCAGAGGCACCACAAGGAGCGAATTAAGAGAAAAGGCAGTACCAGATACACACTAAAGGATAGGCAGGATAAATTAATATGGTCTTTATGACAGTTTTTTTTACGAGGCGGTCACTCTTCGTCGGGCTGTGGGTCATCGAACTCGTTTGGCAGGAAACCGCCTGGTTTTGTCCCGGTCAGCAAACCTTGATGATTGAAGTTTCGGATATGAACCGAAATTAGCTCAGAGAGCTTTCCAGTGCCGGAACCGTGCTCTCACACAGGCTGTGAGATTTCGCCAAACCAGCTTAAATTCCCACTTCCACCAGCTCAGGATAATCGAAATTCTATGCAGCACTATAGCGAGTTGGTAAATGTCAACAGTCAATTCGGAGGCACCGCGAAGGGGGCTGAATCTGCATACACTGCAGGAACTGATGAGAGCAAACGGTGCTAGTGCAGCGGGGTCCACACGCTGTTTGGCACAAGTTGCGCAATACCTCGAGATGGGGATAGGGTTCCATCGTAGTCGAGAGTGGGTAGAAATACAAACATTTCGCCTTGGTGACGCACCTTGAACCATACGGCCCTTTCGTGCTTGCTTAAGCTAGACGAGAATGGCCCGCGATCCCAGTAAAGCAGACTAGTCGTCAATAGGACGCTTGCGAGGTCTGTGCGAGCAAATAAGTGGGGTTGGCGCAACGTGGTCTTTGCTCTTCTTGGTGAGAGCCACAGAGTAGCCAGTCAGTGTATAAGGCCCATTACATTGTTGGAAGGAATTGTGACTGGATATTTGCACAACAGGCATTACGCGACGCGATGCGGTCATTCAAGGCAGGGTCATAATAGTTGCTCCGGTTTTCAATGGTATTGACAGAAACCTTGGTTGCTGTGGTAGCGCTTGACGGGCATTAAGTCCATGGTGGTTGCAGGTGGGCCCAATTGTCAACAATGTCGCGCGCCTGACTGAGAAGTGCTTGGTGCGATAGAGGGTGGTTCTGGGGAACTATTAGGGTCCAAGCTGCTAAGTGGTGGGCTACGAATGGAGGCAAGAAGGCAAAGAAGGCACCACCCGCCACACTTGCCAAACAATTATCTCCTCTCCACCAATGAGCATGAGCAATAGGCAACAAGAGCTAGTATCATACTCGGTCTGCTTTGTGTGTCGCTCCAAGGTTTGCTGCTACTAACCAACAGAGTTCGTCGCGGACCTGAGGCCGTCGGACCACCGAGCATGCAATAGCTATTATTAATAGTCGTCAATTTCCCGGTGATCATCTTGTCTTTCCAGTTGAGTTCGCAGGAGCTGTCAGATGCTGAGAAAGGCTAAACCATCGAGGCAGTGACACGGAGATTGGCGGACGTTCAGTAGCATGAGTTGGTTACGGATCCCCGTGATCTCCTTCCATGTGAAGCATTGCGGCAGAGGATGAGAGCAACCCTTGGTGCGTTCAGACATTAATCAACGAGGCTTGCAGGGTTTACGATGCCTTATTAGTTCAATATGGGACAGTCACAAACATGTGCATCCATTTGGATTGCGCCCTCTAATGGGCCTCATTCAACGCATGGACTGTTCTCCTGCCATAAATCGTGCCTGGCTCCGCATTGAACCTAGATATCAGGTGGCAGAACTTCCTGGTTCTGAGTGTAACGGTAGGCTATCTGCTGCCCTTCTCATTCTTCTAACTTATCCAACATCTTTAGAACAACCCCAATATCAATCTGGAGGACGACGCAACAACTTCAATCAACTGTACTGCTTGTCTTACGCCAACACCACAGTCGAGTACAGTTGGGGACTTCCTGGTCAGAATGTCAGCCATGGCGATGGACTCTATGTCACAAATGCGACGACCAGCGCTCCCAGAATGAGTCCCTTATTTGGGTCTCATTTGATGTGCCACTCTGAGGATGCGACCTATCCAGTTTACCGCTTCGTTGTCCCTCAAGTACGCCGAAATAACCGATGTGAACGCGACCAGTACGCACCGCTTTCCTATTTGGAGAGTTTGTCCTGACTCGACTCTCCGTTTCACTTTGACACCCAGCAATCAGGCACTCAAATCTACACTGCCGAACTCACTGATGCTGGCAAGGCGATTCAAGTGTTCCGATCGTCAACGAAGCCTTGTTCGTAGTGCCGAATCGACCTGGATCACTTCGCGACGCCCTACAATGTATTATTCGCTGCTCAGTGACCACGTCGTCGCTATCCGGGCCGTCTATTAGTCGGACTCGGTAAATCCTAGTTCTGAAACCGGGAACCCCCCGATCTAAAGGGACATGTTCTCCCTGGAACATAGTAGCGTAACTAAATGATAGGCGCATCTGTGATCCCATTCGACTTTGCTTTGGTTGGCGTTTGTTCCGCGGTCCGGCGGCCTGGCAACTCTTGGACGCGTCGCCGCCTTAATCGACGTGCCTTACTGGTAGAAAACTTTTGCCGAGGGTCTTGTCGAGGGTCCAAACGATCACGCGATCGTCGTACTCGTGTCCTAGTAAGTACTGGTACGGTTTTGGACGTTTTTTCCGGTACTTCGACACCACTCAGCATGGGTCCTGTTTCTGAAGCGCATTGTTCTGACAATATACATTATTGGGGTTCTAGATGAGCTGTCTGGCTAGTGGCCCTCTCCGAGTTGGAGTGTTGTAGCTCAGGTCTTGCTCTATCAGGCTATAAATTGGGCCCAAAAAGGACATGGGAACGCTTCATGTACCTGCAATGATCCATCATGCCCGACTAACCATCTTAACCTGGTTTCTATGGACAAAGCAGTCGCCTTATGCTGAATTCGCGTGTCCCTCCGCCACCCTGGCCCATCATCCCGAGCGCGCCTGAATAAGATAGATTAGAGCCCCTGGAAACACGCCTCACAGTGCCCGCTTGAACCGAACCGCCTTTCTCTGTGCACCTTGCCATGGTCCCGCCAACCGTGATTCGTTTCTGTGCCTTGCGGGCACCCCTGTTGTACCTCGCCCCTGGCTCTCGAGAGTAAGGCACACGCACGACCACCCATCTGTCCAGACCTGCAGGAGGAACACAATACCAGATTTGTGCCAAGGCTTTCGTGTCTTTCTTGCCTGGATGAGCACATAAGCCGCAGGCGGCCTTTATCGCTGTCTGTGGCTGTCTGTGGTTCGGGTAGCAGATACCGTAAAAGGGTAGATGGGCGCGGGCGGGCTCTCAGGCATCAAGCGCTCGAGCAACGTTCATGCCTGGCCGTCCGCCATTGTTACATAGGTTTGCGGTCACGTTCCGTGAAGAAGTCCGAGGCTGGGAGCAATGGCAGCGTACCCGTGCTCAGCGGATGCACCGGGGTTGGACGAGTATGAGACGAGGTTGTGATTCTGCACTAGGTCACCGAGTTGGCACCAACCGCATTGCGAGACCCGCCACAAACGTTAGGCGGAACACGACCACGGCCCTTGGACACGTCACTAGGACGCGAATTGGCCCCAAGACCGCAAAAGGGACGAAGAAATGAAGTATATTGACAACCCAGAGCTCGTGCAACTCTCGCGCGTCCTCACGCACGAAGCAGCTGAGTGTACAGTTAATATACGGATCGAAGCATACACGACGAAGCCTGTGAACAAGGATAAGCGATTATGGAAGACGCTCGAGCGAGGTTACGAGGAGGAACAAGCTGTTATTCAAACCCAGTTTCACTCGCCGCCTAAGGGCAACAGCCCAACATCAGCGAATACTACACTGAGTCCCAATGAGTCTAAGTCGAGTGTTGTGGCATACGTGGAGAGCGTGCCAGGTCCTGTGGACAAGCGAGACCGCAAGACCCTGTTTATCCTCAAAGCGACACTCAATGCGGCGTTCCCGCACCACGATTTCTCGAGTCTCAAAGCCGAGCACTTTACCAAGGAAGCCGATGGAGCGGCACGGGTACTGCGTTCGCTGTCCAACACACTCAGTTCTGTAACGCAGCGGTGTAGTTCAGGCGCATATCAAGCTCCGCTGCAGCCACGATCGTACGGGGCGTATCCTCCACCCATGGTCCACGCGGGTGGACTGTTTCCGTCGAGCGTGCCGACGTCGAGCAGCCCGGTCAATCTGTTTGCCGAAATGGAGCGGAGACAGCGGTACGGGGATGGATTGGGTGCGGGGACGCATCCTGGGCTGTTCAGGACGCTCGATGAGGTCATCGAACTCGACGAGTGCGAAGTATATTCATACACGCCCGACCCAGACGCGGATCCGCATGGCCGAGGCGGGGAGAGCGATGGGGAGGACTCCGATGAGGCAGGGAGTGAGGGCGATTCCGACGAGGAGGGGAGGGCGGAGGAAAAGCATGGGAACTGGTATGACGATCGCCGGGAAGCATCGAGTGAGGAGGAAGACGAGGAGGAGCCGAGGCCGGACAGGCAGGGTGGGAGAGGCGTGGGGATCGCAATACCAGGCTCTGAAGGTCGGAAGACACGGTCTTACATGTCTCACGGGTACGGCAGTCTCGGATTCAAGTACAAGAGCCGAGTTGTGGGGTCCTCATCTTCGCCGGTACGGAGGCGTATGGGCGCAGCATTGTTGTGGAGCAACCACTGGTTCTTTTTGAACCGAAAGCAGAAGCGTGTCTTGTTCATCTCAATATGGGCAAAAAGCAAGGTGCACGGCTATTCGCCCGACCGATTCCTTGGGTGGGCTGGTGCGGCTGGTGCAGGGTTGAATGCGTTCCGTGCAAGCGCGTAGATGACGAAAGAGAGCTTCTCTTCCTGGGTATTTAACTAACTTGATATGTGTGTGTGCACCATATGGGTCTCTTTCCAGCGCGGACATGTATGCGACAATCTTTATTCTGTGTATGTGGTTCTCAGCTTCTTGTGTAGAAATGGACGGGACCGCTGTGGTGGATTTAGAAGCATTTGTGTGGAGATTGCGTATGGGACAGGTGATGACCCTCCCTGGACACTCGAGGGGCGGGGGAAACACAGACCAACTCGCCCGCTGGGTTCCCCGTAAGGACGGCTGCGGAAAGACATTACTAAGTACACTGGGTCTGGGAGGGAGCGACTCGACTCGGGCCGGCCGACTGTTGCTTGCTTGCTTGCGGGCTGGATCCGGATCCGGGGTCTGGGATCCGGGATCCGGGGTAGTCTGGCAGCTACTGCTGTTTAGATGAGAGATGTAGAGCTGTTTATATTGCATGAACAAGTATACTGTGTGAACAAAGCAAAACAAAGCAAACTCTAACAAGTCAACGTCTCTTGTTCGGTGTTTCATCTTGTGTTTAGACGTTCCAGACGTTGGACGTTATTTGGCACGTTATTTGGCCTTCCCTATTTATTTCCAATTGCTCTTTAACCACCTCTTCGATCCCCTCCTCCCTTTCCTCCACCGCCCCCTTCCCCCTCTCCACCGCTGTTCTCGCCACTCCTTAGAAATTCCAATTCCCATGTCCCTCTCCAGGCAAGAGCAGATCCAGCAGCAGGTCGCTGCTGCCGCTGTCCCCCTCGTCGTTCGTAACAAGCGCGGCCGCAAAGTAGCTTTCCTCCTCTTTATCGCCCCAATCCCTTCTGACCATCTTCCAGGTCGACGAGACCCTCCCCAAGAGCCACCAGCGCGAGGTCCAGCGCCAGTTCAGGGCGCGTAGGACCTCGCATCTGCTCGGTGGGTGGCTTTCTCCGGCTGAGCCGCAGGCCTACATATTGCTTACACTCACTCCCTGAACAGACCTCGAGCGAAGGGTCTCCCTTCTTGAGCGGGAGAATATGTTCCTTCGTCCATGCGCAGGCTTCCAGCCCTCAAACCGCTACCTCTTGGGTCGCGGGCCGACTGGATGTGATACTACCAAACCCCTCCTCGCCGACGAGAATGACCCAGAGATCTCCCTCGTCCGTATCGAGGGTTGGACGTCGCCAAGCAATCGGTCCCCCGTCGCTGCAAACGGTCACGAGGCCCAGTGGTCCATCACTCCACCCACAGCGACCTCCCTGCATACACGCCCCGAGTATAGTCTCGATACCCACCCCGAGCACCTGTACGCGACATACAACGGCCCAAAGGAGGCGGACGAACTTGTTTTCAAGCCTCAGCTGCACTCATTCGATACACACCCAACCAAAATCGAACACCAGCCTCACTCGATGCCTTCTTACGAATCGGCACCACCCTCCCACTTCGAGCCCGTCCAGTCCCCCTACGACGCCGCCCCTCCAGCTCGCTTTGCGCCTGCTGCTGAAACCAAGCGAGAGGCTTTCCCCACCCCGCTACCGGCTGTGACCCCTATGTCCTCTCTGCTCTCATCCAACACCGGCAGCACCAGGAACCACGGCGTCTACTCGTCTGACAGCCGAACGCCATCCTTCACAGTCACTGCCCAACATGACTCCGCTGCTGTGCCATCAACACCCTACCAGTCTGCAGCGACTGTGCAGCCCAATCTATCGATCTACTCCTGGTCAACCAGTAACGGTGATTCCTTTGGCCGGTCACACGCCCCTTCCCTCTCTTCCGTCAACCTGCCCACCGGCAACAACGGCCCTGGAGCCACCGACCACCGCCATCATTTCCAGGGGTCATCAATTCCAAGTTACTCATACAGGTCCGGGGCGCCCCTGAATTCCTTTACGCCAGCGCCAGCAGGTCAGGGACAACACCCATCGTTTCAGCCCATAGACCCTCCGACGGAAAACAATTTTTCCGCGTAGGCGCTTCGCTCATGACCAACTCGCCTGTCGTATGGAGAGGGGGGGACGACATGTATGGATAGAAATGGACACTGTCGGTTTTATCGGTTTTGGATTCGAGCGTAGGCATACATTAAATCCGGCGTAAATATTTCGACAGTGTCCTCGTATTCACTGCGTACCTGCCTTTCGTTGACACCGTGGGTTTTTTGTGGAAAGCCTGACGGACGGACGTCCGAGCACTTTGCTCGTCTTCACTTCTACAACCTAATGATGCAAAATTGCGTGAATGGGGTGGACTTTTCTGGTCTCTATGCCACATCCTCGTCTTTATCCCAATCTTCTTCTGGGTCTGTTCTCGTTATTCTTGGTGTCCTTGTCGGCGTCTGGGTGGTTACTGATCGAGTTCACTTCGAGACCCTTCCATCTCTGTGTTTTCGTTTCGTTTTTCTTTTCTTTTTTCTTTTTTCCACTTGCTGCTGCTGCTCTCTTACACTTCTGTGGGCGCTTTCACTCTACCATGTAACGATTTGTTATTGCGCCCCCCTGCTGTACATCGTAGCGTCTCACGTCTCACGTCTCACGTCCCTGCTCGTCTGACTATCTTGGCAATATGATTCTGTGCATATCCAACGCCCATTCCGCCTTTGAGCGCTCCTCCAAGTGCGTGTTGGACGAGTACCTCGATTGTTGCAGTGGTGAGTGGTAGATGGTGGCTCGAGTTGAGTGGGTTCGTAGAGAGAGATGAGATGGGGGAGGCTGTCCCGGACTTTGATCGCCGATGGCGTATGTACGTATAGAAATATATATTCGGTCTCTCTCGGGCAGGAAACCGGTTGCCCCGTCGCTGAGATGGAGGCAACTACTTTGCCTGCAATGGAGGCAGTGCCAGCCAACGCCTGCGGATCGGATCGGACGAGCTCTCAAGAGGGACACTAAATTGGAAGTTGAGAAGTACGCGAGGCGTTGTTGCGGCGGGGGAAAGGACGACGCACGACCCCATTGGAAGCAGCACGCCTGAAGGTTTGGCGGTTGGCCGACCCCTTATCCTAACCTTACATTGTACATTGTAAATTTCAGTGTTCGCATTTCCGCTCGATTATTTAGTGTGAGTGTGTAGGTTTCGGAGCGAACGATGGCGGGTACGGGACAGTGTGTGTGCGATGTTGGCTGCTACTGCCTTTCTGCCTTTACGCGTACATCTTACCTCGAAACTCGCTCGATGGAATGCTCGATGCTCAATCTCGATGTGACGCAAGGGAGGGAAAGAACACTCAAGTGCTTGCTTTGTCTTGCTTTGTGGCCCACAGGAATTTGCAAAACGAAGGAGGCCCTTCGCTGGATTTCTGTCTGGTCTGTTCGATCACATCCAACTGGATT
>WNFL01138140.1_pt2 | contig 29129 bp, 32 predicted proteins | sample 5400361 | NCBI WGS metagenome assembly WNFL01 (sample SAMN13153351, study PRJNA577476) | soil metagenome | isolation source: 40 cm soil on Douglas fir-dominated hillslope | place: USA:California | collected 2013-09-17
CATCGATGACTTCCTGACCGGCTTCAAGAAGAACTGCTCTCGCAGTATTGTAGCCTTCACGATTAGGCTTCTCCTTACCCCAACGAATTCCGTATTCGTCTTGCCATTTCTTCTGTAATTTATTAATACGAGCGATATGGAGTGCACTATCGTCAGGCATAGCAAGGAGACGATCTATTTCATTCTGCATTTTGGAACTCTCTACTTGTCTATTCCACCATTTATCAAGAGCAGCATCTGCTTCTTTAGAACCGATCATATTCCGGTCATTAGGATTATATACGGATTCAGGATTTCTCCGTACCTGTTCAGCGAAGAGTGAATCTAAGGCATCATCAGCTGCTTCTCTCGTTACCTTGCCTTCTTTTACTTGCTTCTCAATACTATCTCTAGCTTCTTTGAAAGAAGGAAGATTCTCATTAGCAGCACGTCTGAATGGAATAGGTTCTTGAGACTTCATCGGACCCTTTCCCCATGGAGGAGGCGGTTCATTCTGGACAAGTCTATGTCTATCTTCCCCTGTATATGGAGGTATTAACTGTCTAGTTCTCTGTTCATAATCTAGTCTAGCTTGAACATTCCTAGCTTCAACCTCTCCCTTCAATCTACGATATAATTCGAGATGTTCTTGTAACGCATCGTCAAGATGAAGTTCTGATTGAACAATATTCCTAAGTTGTTTGATGATTGGATTATCCTTAGCCTCTTCCAACATCTTCGCCACTTCAGAATTGAGGGGCTTTCCCTTCAAACTGTCAGCTATAAATGCCTTTAGATTTACCAATTCTTCTGGTGTATATCCTTGAGCGACTATATCCTTTTCAGTCTGAGTTCTAACCTTCTTGAAGAAGGCTTCTGCAGCATCGAGTTGTTTCGTTCTAAACATATCCGAACTGCCGCCCATGGCAAATCCTTCTATATGTTGGATTTCATGTTGCACTTCATGCATTATGACACTGCGAATTTCTTCCTTAGAAAGATTAGGAGCTAAGTAGAGATTTCTCCCAGACATCATTCCCCTTGTTCCCATCTCAAGTTCTTCACCCGGGAGTGTTCTAACTTTAATCCCTCTCAATTCAGGATATGCTTTAAATAATTCAGGATGATCTATAGCTTGTTCAAGAGTCAAATCAGTCTTTCGACTCTTGAACACATAGCTGAGAACATCTTCGAGAGAAGCGTTCTCTGGCAATGGAGGAAGTCCTGATTGTCTAGGAGTGTAAGTTATCCCCTCTTCCCCTTGTGTAACAGTCTTATCGAAGGCCCCTTCTTTCAACTGCATGTCAGCATCATGTATTTCATAACGCCATCGATTGTCAGCACCACGAAACATTCCAGTCTTACGCCAAATATCATCTCGACTGACAGCATTAGACTCCATCACCTGAGCCTGAGCTAACTTATTCTTATCTAAGGTCTTAGATGTAACACCAGCGAATGAACCCAGTGAACCTTCTGCTAGTTTAGAAGCTACCGGTGCAGGACCGAAGGTCATAAGACCAGCAAGATCTGCAGCCTTCTCGATAGCTTGAGGAGAAGTATGGATCTCTCCAGTTACTTGATCTAGAGCCCAAGGAGGAGCTTGAGTCAGACCTAAAGCATTCTTAGCAGTCTCGTAGAAGCCCTTCAATATCTCGGTCATACGAGGCCTCGGGAAGGGAGCTTCTCTTTCAGGAGGGTTCAAGCCATAAGGAGCTGGATGGTAAGTATCTCCATCCCAAGTTCCTGCAAGATCAGGTCGATCTTTAGCGTATTGGGATTGAGTAGAAAAGGTAGGATGGTTAGGCTTCTTGAACGTATCTGGCCAATGGCCTGTGGTAGCATCTGGCTGTACACCAGCTTGAAAAGCACCCCTCAGATCGTAGTCAAAACCAGAGTCATTAGGAGCATTCTGAGCCTTCCAAGATTGGAAATTTACCTCCTCTTGAGGGCTTAAACTAGTCTCGTATTGATTCTCGGGTGTCCCAGTACCTCCAGATGATTTAAACTCACCAGCGGGCTTCTCTGGGGCTTGTGGAGGCATCGTAGAAGTGGTCGAGGGTTGTTCTACAGGCCGAATTCCTATACTATCCAGCTTATACTGAAATTCATCCTCATAGACTTTATCACCGACTGCAATTGGCATTATTCTTTAAGCTTCTTCTTCAGTTGAGTCAGTCCGATCTGACGGGCAATATCTCCCGGTATGTTATCTACCTTGGAGAGAGCTTGAGGTCCTGCTGCTTGTACGATCGTACCGAGAAGGAAAGTATCTACGTCTCTACTGCCCGCTCCTGTTGCTTCTGCAACATGCTTGAAGTTGGAGAGATTAGAGTTAATCCTGTTTACTGCCGTCTGAACTACTGCATATTCAGGATCAGCGGAGGGAGTGAAGACAGTACCCTGGCCTGAAGTTGCACTGCGGCCAGTAATTGCCTGATCATTATAAGTTGGAACTAATCGTTTATTGTCGCTATCCCAACCGACACGGATGGAAGGATTCCTAATCTGCCCAAGACTGTTAAATTCTCTACTGAGAAGTTCATTTCCGAGAGTTTCCTTCGTCCAGTTAACGTAATTCTTCCAGATTTCCGGGTTCTGTTGACCTAATCGATACATCTCTTTAGTAATCTCGGGAGAAGTAAACCGTTGGAAGACTGCATTCTGTCCTTGGATGACGTTACCTCGTTCATCCTTTCCATCGACATTCAGTCTGGAAATGAAACCTCGATTGTCTGGATGGAATGCCGTCAGAGCTAGATTTACCTTGATGGCATCAGGCGTATTAGGATCGGCTATCTTAACGATCTCATCCACCATACTAGCATTCATCTTCCGCTTCTCGTTATCCGTCGCATCCTTCATCTTAACTTTGAATTCATCGAATGCTCTGTTTAATGTAATAGGAACACCCTTCGTTTCCATATCTGTCTGGGCTTTGATTGCATCATGCCAACGCTTCTGATAAACATCAAATTTACCACTCAAACCATTTACAAGAAGCTGAAGATTTGCACTTTGAAGATATTGCTCACCACCGATACGTTTGATAGTTTCGATTGACCGCATGTCTGGACCGACAATACTATCTTGGAATATTCGCTTCTGATCGTCATCGCCCTGAGCTTTAACCCACTGTGCTGCTTTATAAATGCCACCACTATCGTGGTTGAAGATACGATCTCCAAGATCTTTCATAGGCCTCATAGCAGCTTCAGTCCTAGTATTGATATCATCTAAACCCATGACTTGAACAAGACCCTTTCCACGAGCTTCTCGAAGGATCTCTTGTTTGAGTTGAAGCTGCTCATCAGCAAAGGTCTGTCCGATCTCAGCCCAACGCTTGGCTGGTATTTCTCCACTCCTCTGTTTAGCATCGAGTGCATCTGCATCAGCTTGAGAGTTTATCCCCAATCTTCGCATGAAGTTATCAACCTTAGTCTGAACGATACCTACCATGGCTGTATCGAAGAGTTCTCCGCCTGTACGTTTTCGATCTGCAAGACTTAAATTCTTGTCATTGAAGGCAGCAGCTCTGTCAGAGATATTAAGACGATAGCGCTCTTGCGGAGCTGCCCATTTAATGACGTCTGTTCCACCCCATTCACCAGTCTCAACTTTACGATAAGCATCTTCTGAACCTTCATATCCAGATTTACCTCTAATGTAAGTCAACAATCTATTACGTTCACTATTCTGACTGGCATTAGCTCTATTAATATCATTGACAAGTCCGATGATGTAAGCATTGGCTGGGTTAACACCAGTCACCTTCGCAAACTCATGATCGATCTCTTGTTTAAATCCTGGGTATCTACTCCGTAAATCTTTGGCAGCTTCTAACAACCTTCCTTGATAGTCAGTCTTACTGAGCTTGCCGGCATTCCGGGCAGTCTGGAGAGTACCGAGAGTATCAGGAAGTTCTGAAATCTCATCAGGAACTGCATCAGTCTCTTCAGCATGAGCATCGAGAATACCCTTCCCTCCGCCAGCTTTGATCTTCTCTAGTTCGGCGGTATATCTCTGACGTTCGGTATTCGCAACTTCATAGACCTTATCTTCGATGTCTTTCTTGACCATCTGGACTCCGGCCTTAGCCATGAAGTCTCCGATGCCGACGATGCCTGCGAAGAGATCTCCATACCCCTTTTCAGCAACTCCTTGTCCTTGTAAACCGTATGCTGCAGCTTGACCACGGTACTCTGCGCTCCGATCTCCTACTTCTTGACCCTTCTGAATAATACGATTATCTTCTACGCCTCTAGGTTTGATTGTATCAGGTATGTCTATAGGACGACTACGGTTCTCGTAATTCGGATCATTAGTTGGTTGTAATGGCTGGTTGAATGGGGCCAATTATTCTTCTCCACGTTGTTTAGCTTTGACGCGCTCTGCTCTTGTAATCGCATCGATATTTGTATTTTTATCTCTACTACCGGGATGTTTGACATAGAAGTCGAACGTCACCTTGTCGAGTATGCTTTGATTATCTCGGGCTGCTCTGTTGACAACACCAGAGATCTGATCTTCTGGATAACCGCCGATAGTGAGAAGAACCTTAGCACGAGTAAAGAACTTAGTAGCTAACGCTTCATCTCCGTCTTGTGAGGCAAGAGCGGCACGACGGTATTCCTGTTGGAATTGTTTCTCAATATACTTCTCATATTCCTTTTGATGTTCAAGGGCATTCCGCATAGTCTGAATGTCATTGATCCGCTGATCTTTAAATCCTGCCACACCAGCGAATACTGCTTGGAATGGTGTAGTGTCTGCCAGCCAAGCTTCTTTCTTACTAATCCACCGCCCAGTATGGAATGCAGCTAACGTTCTAAAGAAGGAATTGACTGAACTAATATTCTTGAGAGGATCTATGAAATCTTCCGGAGCTGGTTGAAACATGTCTCCATCATCTCTGACTAGATTAGTCATGACTCTCCAGAAGCCATCTGAAGCTTCGACAGTACCCTTTACAAGGCTCCATGCCGGTCCACCAACAGTATCTAGAAAGTTCTTATCCGAACGATTAATACCGCCGAGGAAATCAAATCCCTTAGTACCTAATCGTTCTGGGAAGTCAAACCATGTTCCTGCGCTTGGATCTCCTTTCCCTGTAATTACAGCACCGACAGCTGATAATACTCCCTCCATAGCTGTCGAACTAAAGAAGTCATCTCCGACAACATATCCATTCTCCATCATCTTCTGGCGCATATAGCCTGCCAACGGAACGCCTGAAACGCCTGTACCCATCGGTATACCGTATAGAAGCATATTAGTAACAATCAACCTACGCTTCTCCTCCCCAGTCAATCGACTTCCAGCCATCAATTCAGTCAACCTGATCTGGTAAGTATAGAATTGAGTAGGAACACTCATAGCTCCTGAATGGAGGGCAGAACTTGAAGCACGGGACATATTGATGTTTAGAAGATCAGCACGCTGAAGAATGTCTGCTCTATCTTGTTCGGTTATGCGACCGATAGGTTTGACATCCCTAAATTCCTTCATAGCAGTATACCAAGCGCCGTACCTAGAATTTCGTTCACCGTTACGGACGAAGAATGTACTAGCATCTAGCATAGTCTGACCCATAGAAGTAATAACCTTCTGGTTCATAGGATCGTCTATGGCAGCGTATTCACCACCGACATTACCAAAGCCAGTCTTCTTAAACTCTTCAAAGGCTTCCTTAAACTCTCCTGGCTTATAACGAGAGGCACCAGGAATATAGAACTTGCTGGCCATCTTATCGAGGAAGTCTATGATTTCAGGATTAGAATTAACTCTACTCCAGAAGTGGAGTTGGGCTCCTAATGTTCCAGGAGCAGCGTATTTAGATCCAGCTATGCCTAGAATGTTTGAATAGTTACCTGATTGGACGATGAACTGCGGTATATTCCAAATACCCATAGCTGTATGGTAGACTACACTACGGATGAATTTGAATGGATCACGAAGAGCAGCCAACTCCCACTCAGGAGTTAGGACTGAATTAGGACCTAATTTGTCATAAGTAGCATCAGATAACTTTTGACTTATAAGATGAAGTTTAGCCGCCGTCTCACTCGGCTGTTGAATAAGTTGTTCTATATGAGCTTTAGCTGTCTCTAACCGTCCTCTAATATCAGCAGGAGCACTAGATAGAAACTTAGCTTCTCTGAACCAATAGAATGGTGAATGCCGGATCTCACTCTCACTAGCATTAAGCCAATTCTTGGCTTGCTGTAACCAATGTTCAACACTCATGGTCTTATAATCATCCATGAAGTTTGACTTAGCTATACGTTCTAATCCACGATTAAGGCTGGTTATAGGATCAACCTTCTCAGCCTGTATGATTTTATAGAGTGGATTGCGGACAGTGCCTTTATCTTCTAACGTGAAAACATCAAAGGCATCCCGTTCTTCACTGAACTCTACTCGGTTCTGACGGGCAGCATTACCTTCTTTATTACCATTCCTGAAATTGGTATACCTTTTCGCCATGCTATTATCTACATCGACGAGAGCTTTATTTCTTTCAACGACTTGAATAGGCTCGTTTAACGACAGTCTAGCGCCACGCCATTCGCCGGAAGGAAGCTTTTCTCCCTTAAACCAGCTTTCAACTTCACTCCACTCAATGTGGAGGTTCTTATTTGAAAAATCTCTTGCAGCGACATCATTCTTGTCAAGTAGGTATTTACGGACAGTATCTAGTTTATTAGCAACGTCGACAGCCATTCGATGGATCTGCATCGGCATAATGGTTGTATCACCTTCATACCAATTGCTACCACTGACATCATCATGCTTTACTTTACCTTGTTTGATAAAATAAGGATGGTCGTAAGCTACGTGTCCACCACCACGACGTGGAATGTGGTTCCAATCTAGATCACGGGTTTCTGAAATCTTAGTCAGAACATACCGTATCTTCTCATCACCGATATTACCGTAGCCCTTTAAAGGACGAAGGTCAGTATTGTATATTTCTAAATACTTCCATTCTCCGCCATTGATTAATTCCTGTATCTCGTTCTTATCTTTGACAGACATATCTCCGAGATTACGAACCTTTTCGAAGCCATACTTCTCTCCGATGATGGCTACGTTGTCTGTACTGCCACCGATGACTTTCTTAGTCATGGCAGAGAATTCAGGGGAAAGAATAGCCTTGCCTTCAGGATCTGTGGAAATGACACGATGTGTTTCAGCACCTAATCGGGTTTGGTTACGATGCTCTGCTATATTACGGAAGACACGATCAATTTCCATCCCACGTTTGAATTCGAAGTAAGCTGCAATCTCATCTTGATCAGGCATACGCTTGAACCAAGACATATAAGCTTGTTCTAACTCTTCAGGACTCTTGAAGAAGTAACCCTTCTCTTTAGCTCCTAAGTCCCACAGCTCTTGTCCATTTTCGAGAACACGCTGGAACTCTTCCCACTTCTGACGTCCTTTACCAAATCGGTTGAGGGCGGAAGTAGATAATTTCTGGATAGTCGGAGCATTCTTGGAAAGGACTTCGAAGATTGCTGAAGGCGTATACGTAACAATCAATCGATTGGCACGCTCAGCCTTGGATAGAGTATCTTCAGGAGTTCTGTATTTACCTACACCCCATGCATTGAAGAATGAAGATATAGTATTCTCTGGGATCTTTGTATTAGTTGTATTAGCTATGACGTCACGGACGACATCGTCAGTTTCATTTATAGGTTTAGTAACCTTGATGTAATAACCTAAGCCTTGCTGCTCTACGGTAGCTCTTTGAGCTTTAGCCGGATCAAGCTTGGCTTTATAACTAGGAATAGCTTCTTCCTTAAGGAATTGAAGAGTATCTTGGTCACGTGCCTTCTTTTCAGGAGTGCTATAAGTATCAGCCTTAAGACGTCCTTCAATCTTGGTGACGGTCTCTTCTGCGTTAGCAATCTGACGTTCGATGGTTGAAACAGCTTGAGCTGCCTTAGTCTTGCCAGGGACTACACCTTCAATGATCTGCCCACTCTTAAGTCCATAGAATTCTAATGCATTCTCTGCAACACTCCGTTGAGTAAAGTAAGTTCCATCTGCATTACCGATATGAAGGTCAACGAACCAGTTACCTGCGATGTTCTCACGATACGGACGACTAGTATCAATAATAGTATTCTTTAAACCCTTATAAGTATCTCTCATACCGTCAACGATGAGACGAACTGACGTCTCATTGCTCATGACTTCAGGAAGACGTTCTACCTTAGAAATCTTCTCTGCCGTATCAAGAACAGATCCTACGATAGTATTATTCTGTTGTTCGATACGATTGACAATGTCTTGACCATACCGACCTGGACGTGCTTTGATGTCTTCAAGATCTGTTCTAAAGACATCGGATAAAGAATCTAATGCTCTCTTCCTAGGATCGGTTATACCATGTGCTTCTCCGACAGAATTGGCGGTAGCACGAGTAATGGCTGACTGTTCGAGGTCGCCTGCGGCAGCTTCCATAGTACTCTTAGATACACCTGGATCTGCACTAGCTTTAGCCATATCTTCTGCAGCGGTCTTAGTATCCCGAAGTAGCTGAGCTTCGGTCTTAGGCAGAACACCCCGTATACCCCGTACGGTGGCTTTACCCAGACCTAACCCAGCCACATCAAGGGGTAGAGTAATATCTTTCAGGATTACGTCATTCGTAGACATACCCAACATAGAACGAAGGAAGTCTGCGGCAAGAGTCGGATTACCCATATTGATATAGGTATTACCCTTCCGCATAGGTTCTACAATCTTCTGAAGCGCAGGGAGAAGCTGATCCGTCGGAAGACGGAGAAGTTCAATCCTTGTCTTATCTAAATTCTCACCTAGAGTTCCACCCGCGAATACGCCAGTCCTAGGACCAAGTCCACGAAGTCGAATATCACTATATCCGGGAATCAACTCTTCGGCTTTATTATAAAGCCAAGGAAGATAACTTTGGTTCTTTAACTCATCTTCAACATCTTCAAGGTATGTACCGATGATTTCTCGTTTAGTGACTAGACTGCCATGATCATTAAGGATGGCGGCGGTCTCTTCAGGGAACTTCTGCTTCGCATCGTTGAGGAAGTTATCTGGCTTAGCCATGGCTGTTCTGTCCAGCGTAGCTATGAACTGCTTGCCATAAGCTTCTTCGAAGACAGTAGCTGGATCAGTCTGCTTCGACATGTTCATAATAATAGACGTCAGACCCCCCGTCTCCTCGGGAGTTAAGGCAGAACCTTTATTTTGAATGGTTTGTGCAATCAGACTTTGTAAGCCGACAGACTTCCGCTTGTCTATTTCTGCAGCAGCTTGCTGCCTCAACTGAGGCTCATCACCTTGTTGAAGACCAGCATAAATCTCATCCTTAGTCTTATTAAGGATTTCGTCTAATCCGTACTTTACCTTGAATGCTCGCTTCTCAAGAACCTCAGGTGAATTTGTCGGAGTAATACTCTGTGGCGAAGTATCAACCTCCATAGGCTCTGGTTGAGGCGCTGTGATAGGCGATACGTTAAATTCGGGTTGAGATGTGTCAGGCCGTGGCATAGGAAGAGGAATTGTCATGCTGTTCCGAACATTCCGAATAATGGTGTTGGATTGTATGGAGTATTAGGATTACCAAGTAATTGATTGGTATTCATGCCCATAGTAAATAGAGAAGGACCTGCTTGGAAGAAAGAGTTGCCAGAAGCCATCTGAGCTTGTCCTAATCCGACTTGTCCACCACCTTGTGCGACTAATCCAGCACCTTGACTCATCAGAGTTTGGGTGTCTGCTAGACGCGTCTGGTAGCCTGCGTTCGTTGCGGCATATTGATAAGTAAGGTTTGCTTTGGCTGTTTGGTTAGCTGCTTGCTGTAGCGCGTAGGTGTGTTCAAGTTCATTGCCTGCGATCCTTTGGTTAGAGATGTTTTGGTTGAGACCGAAGATATTTCTTCCGATATCAAGGTTCTGTTGTACACCGAGAAGATTAACGCCAGTCTGTCCTGAGAGTTGACCGTAAACACCACCCCGTGCGGATGCGCCTCTGGCATAGCCACTTCCACCTTGTGCAACACCAGTCGTGAGAGACAAAGCTCTACCACGTTGCTGGTTACGGATTATCTCCATCTGTTGACGACGTGCGTCTACTTCCATAGCTTGCTGTTTCTGTGCTTCAACACCTTGCTCGGAAGTTATGATATTCTGATTAATGCCGAAGCTTTTATTGCTGGCTTCTACACTCTGCGCACTCGCAAGAAGATTAACATCTCTTTCCTGACCAGCAAAGACTACTGAACTAGCAGCTTGTTCTTTACTGATCTGGGCTTGCTGTTGAGCAGCTTGTGCCTGAATATTAGCACCTTGCTGCTGTAACGCATACCCCTGCTGTGCTTGGTTCTGGCCTTGTGTCTTTTCATAGACACCATAAGCCATACTAGTAGCACCTGCAGCTAAAGCTAGTGCGGTTAAAGCAGCCATCAGAGCACCTTCATGTAAGCTCTTTCATAAAGCTTATACCCCTTATCTTCATAAAACTTCTGGAGTTTATCGTCTAAACCAACCATACTAAGCATAGTACAACCGGCTTTCTCCTTAGCCCAATACTCGAATGCATTTAGAAATTCTTCACCGACACCATTCCCTCTCTCTTCAGGTTCTACCCACCATGCTATTTCTGTGGCAAGTATGTGAGGACCAAATAAGAAAGGAGTAGCACAACCAGCCAGAAAACCAACACCGGGCTGAAAAATAATAATCTTTTCATTCTGTACACCAATAATCAAATTCATGATTAATTCTTCGATAGTCGAACGATCTGAGAAGGCAGTATAACCTGTCGTCTCCATAAACCGCATAGACATATCGGCTATTTCATTAATATCTGCTACTGTAGCAACTCTCACTTATCAACGCCTAGAAGTTTGATAGTGAAAAAGACTGCTAAATATATTAGAAGAAGATTACTCAAACGACTAGAAGCGAGGATCTTCACTTGAAGCTCGTTACCTAATGTATGAGGTGTCATAGTAATATGTGGAACTTTTAGACGACTAAGAGGCATCATTCTTTCACTTCTGTAATTTCTACATTCCTACGTTTGAAATAATTACGAGCATATTCAAGGAGGGTATTAAATTCAGTAAACTGAACATCTAATCCACCGGGAATTCCTCCGACGTCATAATGCATACTCCACGTACCTTTGATATTATCAAAGACAGCATGGAGTTTATTCTCACCAGTAAAGAGACGTTTATCGACAGAACCTGTACTAGAAAGAGCTGTCTTCCCAGCTATAGGTTTAAGGATTAAAACACGATCATCAGCCCGCATCTTATTTCTACGTCTTTCTTCTATGTCGTATGAGACAATACTCATGCCTTAGCAATCCTAGTCACATTGACCGCACCCTCATAGAGGAAGTAAAAGCCAATTGCTGCCGTTATAATCTGCCACTGATTAGGATCTAATATGTCTGTCCTATAGATACTGCATTCTAAAGCTCTGCCTGCTTCTCCTGCGCATCCTTCAAAGGAGCCAACTACCTTATCCCAAACGAGTAGCTTAGCAACAATCACAGCCACTGAAGCTCCAATAGTTGCGCGCATAATAGCATTGATCTTTGAAGAACCACTCTCTGCGACGAGTACATCTCTCTTCGTTTGAAGAGAATTGATACGCTCTTCCGCAGCTATCTTTTCTTGATCTGTCTTAGCTTGGATTAGTTTTAGACGTTCATTAGCGATAGCATTCGTAATACCATTGATAGTATTGAATGCTCCTGGTATTAAACCGAGAAGAAGAGACCACATCAGGAACTCGTACTAACTAGAGTTCTGCGACGAGCCAGTTCAAAGATTATACCCTGAAAGACAGCGATGCCACCTAACCAGATGATTTGATTTCGACTAAAACCTGTATCTACATTGATACCGAGGAGGGGTCCCCAATTCATTGCGCCTATAGCGGCTATGATGAAACCAGTCACGGCCGTCAGACGAGCAGCTAAAATAGTTACGGAATGTTTGAAGAAATCTTTTATTTTATTCCATAAATTCATTTATTTTCCTTTACGTATCTGTATACTTCAAAAGCGAGAAAAGATACGACTGCGAGGATGATTGTTCCACCGATAACCCATGGCCAGTAATGAGATGGAGTTGCAGCAATGACTGCACCACCTGCAACGACTACACCTGTAGCTGCGCCTGCTGAAGCTCCAGTACTTCCGAAGACATTCATGAACTTTAATAGTCCTGCACAACCTAGTTGAGTATCAACATGGTTAGGATCGTAAACACCATCAGCAACATACTTACCACTAACGTATTGATTAGTTCCTGCCCATATGTAAGGGGAAGGCATGCCTCTTTGATAATAGCCTAAGCCATTATACTTTTCTAGCATTGCCAAAGCTCCACCTATAGACCAGTCCTTATTACGAGCTGCGTAAGGTGGGCAGTCGACTAAAGCATCGATTGCACCTTCTTCCCATGTCTGGAAGGGTCCTCGTCCGGCAGGCTTATGAATAGATCTTCGATTGAGAGGATCTCCTTGTCCGAGTTGAGTCCCCCATTTCTGGTTAGCTTCACGTTCGTGAACTACGGCGATGAACCACCAAGGTACACCGGTAGCTTTTTCTACGGCTTGATATCGAGCTTTTGCATCAGGGGATGTCAAACGTCTAGCGACAGAAGCAAAGGCAGGACCTTTGTCTGCAGAGACGTGACAATCAGCCCATCGTTTAGCATTTAATTGAGCGAGTGTTTCTGTCATTGATTTTCCTATGGAGCTGCATTGATTGATTGTAGACTTGTCCAACCGATTATATCGAACGGGTTATCGTCTACAGAAGAAACCCGGAATTGAAGTGACTCTCCATGTCCTCTGACTTTCAATCGTCTGAAGGCGTTGGAGTAATTAGTATCAGCGTGTGTAATAAATTGATTAGCCGACCATCTACCGGTACCACTCCCTGTTTCGGCAAAATCCCAGATACCTTGGAACCTGTAAGTAACAGGATTGTCTAATCTTGAATAGATCTGGATCCAATTGTTCTGGAACTTACGTATACCTTGCCCTCGGATTTTATACCCAGTAATCAAATAACTATTATAACTAGTTCCGATCCCATCGTACTTAATCCAATCCTTATAAGTAGTATCTGTTCTATTAGCAAAACTGAATTGATTGCTTCCACCAGAAGCATAACTTACAAGATACTTATCAATTTGTTGAGCATCACTGCCGGAAGATTGGAAAGTTACAACTTGATTGGTGAAGGAATCTACGACATTATTTGCACCATCAATGACATTGACTAAGGTAACGGGGCGAGTAACAAGCTCTGAAGATAATATTCCATGTACCTTTACATTACTTGCAGAGATAGTCCACGGATAGAAAGCATTCGTACGAAGGTTGTAATTCAGAACCCGGTCATACTCATATGTAGCATCAAGATCAGTAGTAGCAGTGCTACGATAAATCCAACGTATATGTCCGTCAGTTTTGTCATAAAATCCCCTTGCAAAACGTTTAGAAGGTACAGGGATACCGTTATAGAAAGTCCTGAATGTATCGTAAGTCAAAGATTTGACAGACGGCATTCCTTGACCTGCCTGCATGATATAAATGCCTTCTGAATTCCACCAAGCAGGATATCCGATGACATTGACGAAAGAAGTATCAGAAATCGTTCCGATATCAGCAATCTTAAGAACTACGTAATCTGTAGCCGTAAAGCCTAATCCAGTACTTCCGGTTATAAACCAAACACCATTAGCGGCGAAGATGCACAAACCACCCGGAATGGTGAACATCTTGTAAATTGTTCCTGCTTCAGGAATAGGTATTACTCCCCCATCACTAGGAAGCAGATCGAAGAGATCTTGGGCAGTAGGATCATTCACCTGATAAGTAGCACCGTATTGGGTGGTATTTTCAATAATCTGGGTGAAGTATATATTGCTGTTAAAGCCTACGTAGTTAATACCTGAATAGAAAACTCTTCCTGAAAAGAAGGCACAATTAGAAGGTCTTTGAAATGACGTAGTAGTAGTCGGTATATCTCCTGCAACACCAATACCTGATGCTGTGACTCTGTCTTGATTGGAGAGAGTCAGAATGAAATGACCATTCGGAGCAGGAGTATTACCACTGGTTACACGAGCTATACTGGCAGAGCTGGCATCAAAGTCATTGGTAGAATTCGTAAACTGCCACATCACATCTGAGTTTGACGGCATGGTAGTCTGTGCCGTATCCCACAACGTAAGATTGGCGTTATTCCAACCTTGATTTAGAAGATTGTAATAATGAGGTTTATTAATAGCAGCCAGTGTAGATGTGGGACGAAAGTCGACTGCATAAGGATCAGTCACAGCACCTTCGAAGTCTCTTATCTTTAGAATGATGTTAGTAGCTGTAGCTGTATGAGCAGCAATATCGTAAGAAATACGCATCGGCTCACAATAAGGATGAGTAACAATTAAATATCCATTACCATCACAGAATTGAGCTTCGATTGTATTTACGAGTGGTGCACCTGAGACTGGTGTTAGTGTGACAGTAGTAGTTTGCGCCCCACTGGAAAAGATGCCTGTACCTACTGTCTCATAAAAATACAACGTATTTCCGACTTGAACGACAGCGACAGTAGCAGTACCATCACCTGCAACATTCTGCCAAAGATATTCTTTTAAAGCATTTCCTGTTCTACTAATAGTCTTAGTCTGAAAATTCTCTTCTAGATCAAATCCATTCCGTCTGAAAACACTCCCATCAATATCAAAGATGCAGTCAAACGTTTCACTGCATGCTTTGTCAGGAAAGTTAAGCCCAGTAGCTTCTGTTACTAGACCATTAATGAATGAGTTTTCTACAGCGACTTGAGTTTGCTGAGGCATTATCTCTGTCTAGCAAAGTTAGGAAGCTCATCAAAGGGATGAGCGTTATTAATCAATCTGTCTGCCGCAGACACATTCTGACGTGTTCTCTGAAGATGTCTCCAACCACGACGGGCAGTCATTTCAGCTTTCTGATGTGGAGATTGCTTCAATTCCGCCCATGCGAGAGACTTCGCTTCATTAAGAAGTAAAGCAAACTGTTGAGGTTGAAGATTGGGGACGAAGCTATCGTCTTTAGTAAATGTAGTTTTCTTACTTCCATAAGCTAAGGTTTTAATAGACTGGAGGGTAGTGTCGACCGTATTGTCAAAGCTGTCGAAGATAATCGTATTGTCATCAAAGCTGGTATAGTACTTAGGACCTTGATCATTCCTGTATGTAAATGAAAAGATACTTCCATCTGCTGAATAAGAGAATGTATCTATGTTAGGTTCTGAGGGTCTATAGTTATGCCCGTAATCTATGAAATCAGATATCGAAAGATATCGAAGCTCCTTCCAGACTGGATCTGTCTCCCCATTAAGCATGACGTTATATTTTAACCATTCTATACGATCTATGTTGTCAGGCTTAGTCATAAGAACAGGCTTAGTAACATCCCCAGAAGCATTCAAATTGAAGAGTGACTTATTCGATCCTAAGTCTGATCGGCTTATGAGATCATCATAGACAGTCTTGATTACTTCAACGACTTGCTGAGACTCGACAGTATCGTTGATACTATTAATCTCGTCAGAGTCCATCGAAGAAAGTACTGCCTGTGTTAACTCAAGGAGAGTGTATTTCATTTAGCTTTCTTCTCTGCCTTTTCTAATTCTGTAACTCGATCTGTCTTTTCCTTCAACTGCTGTTGGAGTACACAAAGTTGGAAGGAGTATTCACCGAGAAGATTCTTTAGATTTTGTTCGATAGTCATTATGGGGTAATTCCTTTGATGTCAGCTGTAGGCACGACGGCAGCGGTAATATCCGCTTCGCGCCACATATCGGCCGTTTCAGCAATGGTTTCCGCTAATTGCGCAAGTGTCAAAACAACAGACGTCCCGGGTACCGTGACGGTTTGTGCGATAACTGCAGAAAGAGAGCGAGTGACGACAGCACTTTGCTCTTTCGAGATAATCGAGCCATCTGAAGCAGTTTTGACGGTTTCCCGCCAAATCGTAATAGTTGGATCAGCCCCCATTGGCGTTTCAATATTAACGCGCCATGTACGTTCCTGCGAAGAAATTGTGAGAGTTGAAGTACCTTGATCGATAGCCATTAGGCATTTACTCCTTTGATTAAGGCGAATTGAATAACTATAGCTTCTGAAAGGGAACCGGCTGTATTATTACGAACATCGATGGTTGCTGAACCTGATGCTGCTCTTGCATTGAGCGAATAGCTTCCGGGTGTCCCACCAGAAATGTGATTGAGAATTAAAACGTCTGTCGAAGCAATGGCACTGTCAGTAAGCACGAACGAAACAATGGTTCCGGCTGCTAATGCAGCGGCGTTCATCGTAATTGAACCACTCACCTTGTTAAGTGTGACACCGGTTGTCTTGCTTGTGGCTTGTGTGACGGTCCCACCTGCACCAGTCGTATAGCCAATGCCACCTGTCGCACTGCTGGAAACGATAGAAGTAGAAGCCAGAAATGCGCTCGCGTTGATGCTTACGAATAATATGGTACTGGTGCGATTGAAGAACTGATGTGTCGTATTTGAATAATAATTAGTCGGATCAACACCTCCTCCAGATGAAAAAGTATTGGCTCCAGCAGGCTCTACAAACTGTAAATAAGTTGGAGTGGAAACTATCGCACCACCATTACCTAATTGATAAGTAGCTGCACTCACTGTTCCAACAACACCCAAACCACCAGCTACCTTCAATGCACCTGTAGTCGTTGAGGTTGAGACTGTGGTTGATCCGATAGCCACCGAACTATCCGCAGTAGCGATCGTCATCGCGGGACCGACTGCCTGATTGTAAATCAGGAAGTCGTCAGAGGTACCTGAACCATTGATGGTATTAGAAAATCCCATCTGCCATTTAGTGACGGAGTTCTTCGCCCAAAACTGACGAGCGCCTCCAGCCGCCCCGCTCGATCCGTTGAGGGTCATGCTTAAAGCAGTTGTACCTGTGCCCCCCGGACCAAATGTTGGGACTGAGCCTATGGCATTAAGGTCACCAGTATTAGAAAGTGACATTATAGTAATAGCGTCGTTAAAACTCCAGCGTAGAATAAGATCATTCAAAGAATATGAAATTTTGAATTGATTGGAGTTATCCGGGCGTAGAAATTCAACAAATGTCCCTACGTTGACAATCAATCCGCTACTGATATTCAGAACGCCCATGATATGCGTGGACTGATTTGTGTCAATATACAGCGCAGCGGCAGGCGTGCCACTGAGACCAGTGCGAAACCACAATTGTCCGCCGTTATCTGTGCCTATTCCAGCCCAGTTCGTCGCACCAAAGTTGTAGAGTAGTAAGTTAGCGTCTGTAGTAGCTAGAGCTCCAGTAGCCGACGTTCCGCCAGCGATTCCAAGCAGGCTTCCCTTGGCCGTTGTGGAGAAGACGCCAGAAGTTGAAACTGTACCCGTGAATGACGGGGATGACGAAACTCCGACAGTAACAATACTCCCTGGACCGTTATCTGTTATTGAAATATTACTCCCAGCAGTCAATACCCGTTCTTGTAACAATCCTGAGACTGAAGAAGTCGTAACATAAGAACCAGTTACAGCAGCTCCTGCTCCTAATATGTTAACTGCATTGGTAAATTGACCATATGTAACTGGCTCTTGATCAGTAAAAGCATCCGGTAGATTTATGATCTTCTTAGAATTCATATCTAACGGAGTATCCATCTGATTGGGAGAAGTACCGTCTCTAGACAGAGTATTATCTATCGCTTCTCTGATGAGAGCATTATTATTATTGAATGCAGCAAGAGTTGTTGCTTCATTCTGTAGATTGTCTAGATTTTGTAGAGATATCTTAGCCATTAAGTTTTAACGCAAGTCATTACAATAAGAGAGAGAGGTCTAGCTTCAGTTCCACCAATAGAACCTGAAGTACCTGTTGAAGTAACAGTATGTGTATGACCACCAGCTGCTACGTTGTTGATAACTATGCCAGTCGCTGCTGCGTTGATTTGGATCGTACCAGGATTACCACCTTGTGATCCTGCATTGGCGTAATTAAACTGTTGAGCAACGCTACCGATGGTACCATTAGAAACACCATGAGTATGGGTAGGATCACTCAACGTATTAACGTGAGTATGATTACCAGGATTGTCTGTAGTACCAGTTACCGACAAACTGTGAGTATGTGCTTGGTTCTGATCTGCTTGGAGTAAACCTACTCTAGTAGTTGCAGTCCTAGATCGTCTATATCGACCTGCCGTTGAAACATCAGGGAGACGGATCGTACCTGTATTCAGAAGCCAAGGTGAAGTCACGACGATTGATGTACCTGTCGAACTTGCATTACCGGAGAGAGTTATTTGTGTTCCGGAGTCTATACTAAGGATAGTAGTTCCAGAAGTTATGCCTGTCCCAAAAGCAAAATACCCGACTCGCATATTTGCGGTCGAGCTGAGAGATGTGATGATTGGACTGCCGTTTACGCGAGTGCCATTCATCTGAATTGTCATTACGCTGTAAAGAGCACCGTAAGTGGTAGTATTAATATCACTCCCGTCAAGCTCTAGCCAACCTGCCTGAACGACAGGCCAGGTAAAGTCAGCGATCATACCTGTAAAAGAAGATGTACCTACGTCTGACCAATTGCCACTTCCGAGACCGTCAGCTACGTAGACTTTACCTAAAGCAGCAGAAGCTGCACCTTTAGGTTCGTGGAGTTGTGCGCCAGTCAATGTGGCGTGTGAAACGTTTGCCATTTATTATCCTTAGAAAAGGGGGCCGAAGCCCCCAATTCTTATTGCCTGTAGTAACGAATACGGACGCGAATAACGCCAGCGGTAAAGCTTGCGGTATTGACACGAACCGTAATATGGTTAACACTTGCTGTGGTTGTACCGATTAAAGCACCTGCGAAGGCACTGCCGGCGGTAATAACCGCCTTAGTACCAACAGTCGCAAAACTCGCTACAGTAGCAGCAGCCACGAAGGCGGTTGCACTTGTAACGGTAGAACGGTCTGTTCGCATTAGACCTATGTCTAATGTCGCGGTAGCACCTGTAGCGGCTGTATCAACATAAGTCTCTACTTCTTGAATACGCACACCAGTGGGGAAGAATGTCGTGTCATCCACGATATAATTCGTCGCACCGAAGGGATACGAAGCAAGATTTAGGACGAGTTCGATTTCTCGAAGTTCACCCGGAGTCCTATATTCACCAGCAACTTTAGGTACTGCGTTTTCCGTACCAATCTTGACGTACATACCACTATTGTCTAAATAGGCCATAGTAATCTCCTTACGTCAGTGTACCGACATCTGTGAGAACAACACAAAGATTCTCAGGACGGAAGACCTGAACACCATATTCACATATGGTAAGGAATTCCTCTTGCTGAAGATCTTTATTGAAATCAGAGAAGACGGTAGGCATTTGGCGGAAAGCAGCGATGAACGGCGTTACGGGACCTTGCTCAGCGGAGAAGAAGAGGTTAGCAACACCAGTCGTAACCGACTTAGCATTGATAGTCTCTGCAATACCGTTTGCAAGATAGTTCGAAACGTAGACATCGAAGCCTGCGATATTAAAACGGAACTGGAAGCCCGAAACGAGCCCCTGGTTCGTCATGTTACCCCACTGCGGAAGCGGCGTCAGCAAATTGATTGCATTCGTCGAATTCTCGAAAGCGTAGGCAACTGATGGGTCTACGACAGCGACGAGGTTCCTCATTGGTACGTTCGCCTTACGGAGAGCGTATTCAGCAAGGAAGAAGTCCTTAATCGTTAGCGTATTACTAGCTCCAGAACCAACCCAGCGATGTTGCGCTGTGTTAATCAGATTCTGGCTAGATGCGACTTGTGAAGCGTTAGCACGGTTAAAGACGCGAGTCTCAAAACCTTTCATTAGGGCACGATGCTGTTCTGGGGCGAAGGCTGCTTGAACCTCTGCTGACCAAAATGAATCGCGTTTAAACTTAGCCGAAATTGCGTTAGCCGAGTACTTGTACTGATCGATAGCGAAGGTAAAATTACCTGTATCGAACTTTTGGTACTTGATTGCTTGGCCTTCAGCGAAGTCCGAAGACTCTGCTGTACCCAATCGAGGAATGTTTAATGTCGTACCATCCGGAAAGTCCGTGATTGTCCTAACAAACCGCAAGGCGAACAATTCATCCTGAAACGCACGGGTGATATCCCGCGAATATATGTTTGCACGAATGAGATGTTCATTGGTAGCAACTGTAAAGCCACTTGCCATGTCAGTCTCCTAGTTTAATGACCAAGCTGATTCCAGTCACCGTCTTGAAAGGCTTCGCCTAATGAAATGGCATCTTGAAACATTTGGTCTTGGATTTTAGGATCACGATATCTATTTGGATCAGTCTGCCTAATCTTTTGGTAGTAAGACCAAGTACGCTTGGGAGCGCTCTGAGAGAAGGGGTCACTTCTGTTCGTTGATTTAGGCGGAGCTTGAAAGGTTTCGGATTGACGTTGACCATCAAGTCCAAGAGTCTTGAAAAGAACCTGTGGATGCTTTCTGGCTAAGTCATTGACGAAATCTGCACTTAAGCCCATATTAGATATCTGTTGTTTGAGAGTACCGGCGAAATTAGGCCCGTACTCTTCGATGAGCTTAGCTTGGACAGTATTATAATTCTGTTCTTCTCGTTCTTGCTGTTTATTTTGAGCAATCTCTTGTCGAACAAGCTTTTGATAATCTTCCATGCTAAGGGTATCGGACTTGTCATTCACGATCTGGGTATTGTCGTTGTTAGACTCCTTGGTAGCCTTAAATTGGTCTATAAGCTCCTTAAGGGAAGGTCCGGCATTGTACTCGTCTCTCAGTTTCTTATAGTCTTCACGAAGTTCATCGTGACGCTGTTTGAAATGATCGATGTACAAATCTCCTTCCAGTTTTCCTTTTGCGATAGCTTTGTACATATCTTGTTCAGATGCGTACTTGCTTCGATCGAATTTACCACCGGGTGCGGTGAGAACTTCAAGGGGGTCTTGGTCGGAGGGAATCTGGATTTGGTCGTCCTGATTAGTATCTAAAAGATTCATAATGTTTCCTGTTGGTCTAGGTTGATAAGATTTTTGATTTTGCGAAGCATTGCTCGCTGTCCGTTCTTATGAGCTTGTTTTGAAGCCCAAGCGGCGGACTCGTAAGTATCGATTTGAAGTTCGGAGCGGTCTATTCCTTCTTCTTCTTCGATTAATAGTTGAGTAAGTCTGTTTAAGACAGGCTTAGATGATTTAAGACTACTTTCAAATCTTGCCTTTTCATCATCAGTTTGAAGGTTTTTAATCCATGCAGTCATCATTGTGGTGCTGGCTCCGTCGGCATTTGCTGTTGAGGCACGGCTGACAGATCATAATCTTGTCCCATTCCTGATGCTGTCTGTGTCTGTTGAAGTGTTTGCTCTTGTAAAGCCTGAGCTAGGCGTTGACCATCAGCTTGTTCAGCCAATGCAACGAATGGAAGAACAATCTCTTCCTGTTCCATGTTGAATGATTTCTCGAATAGTTTAGCCATCTTCAATCCAGAAATATGAGGTTGAACTATCTGGAAGAGAGGCGACTGTGCCATACTGGTAAGGTTTTGAATAAGCTCGGCTTGTTCGGCGAAGTGTCTCGCTGCTACGGGACGTATTCTTCCGATGCCAGTAATATCTTCGACAGTCAATGATTTAAACGATGCAGCCTTAAGATCGTCATCGAAAACCCGTATCGTAGTCACACCAGTCAGATTACGTCTTGCGAGTTCAAGCATAGCATTAAGGACAGGTTCTACAATCTGCTCTTCGAATTGTCTTATCTTGTTTTGGAAGACACGACTTGCAGCATTCTCTAACCTCTGAACTTCATACTTCGTCTTTTCTCCGGGACTTCTAAAGCCCATTGCTTCCTTAGGCGCACCTGCAATCTCCTCCATCATATTCATCATCATGCCAATGTCTTGGACAAGCTGTTGAACATTAATGTTAGGTTGAACCAGATCTACATCACCTTCTTCAGACGTATAGATCTTTTCACCGGGCTGCCATGTAAAGTTTTCTACAAAACCCTTCACCTTCTGGACTGGGTATGTACTCAAATCCATCATATCCGCTTTCATATTTTCCATATGATCTATCCGATATTGCATACCGATTAGATTAGCGAGAGGACTCATCCCCCATAGATTGTCTTGACGACGACGCCACGGAGCATGGAAGATCGGAGGATACCCGAAGAAAGACGGGTTAGGTTTCTTACCGAGAAGTTTGTGACGATCTACGACAGTGATGACGTGGTTCTTATAGAACTCTTCGGTTTCCTTGTCATAAAGATCACCATAGAAGGTGAGTATTTCGACCGTGTCACCCTTAAGATATTCTTGAAAGGAAGTAAATCCATCGACGGTATAAAGATTATCTTGCTGTTGCCAGTCACCCGGATATGTATGGGCAGAACCACGGATCTCTTGGAGATACTTCCACAGCTCTTCGTACTCGTCCATGTTCTCCGGAGTAGACATTCTACTCATCAATTCTTTCAACTCACCGATTGAGATGACGCTCTTGATAATCTTAGGAGAGACTGTGAAGTTTTCAGCGACAGGGTTCATGACGATGTCGAGCGGGGATATTCGTCTAACACTAGGTCCGACATATCCCGATTGAATATTATTACCTTGGTCTACTCTCTGGTCTACCCAATCGACTGTTACAATACAATTGCCATAATCGATGTAGTCAAGGATGACCTTATCCATTTCCGCCTTAAACGAAGGCTGTTCCATCACCCATTGCATGTAATTGGTAATGGCATCCCGCTTCCGCTTACTCTCAGCATCCTTCTCGTTTGCTTCCCAAATGATGGGAACTCGATTAGGGAACTCGGTGGCTGAATAATTGCTGTAAAGGTTGTCTCTGATTTGACACAGCTTTGGAATAGTAGTCTTATTCTTCCAAGGAAGAGATGCATTACTGGTATGGCTGGTGTCTGTGGCAAAGACGTATCTACGGATCTCCTCCCATTCTAGGGAAGCAACACGTCGCATATTCTGCCAAGTAATATACTTCTCAGTTATTTTAGTAGCCAACCTATCGGGTGTAACTACTTCGTCGACTTGAACTACGCGACCGGTCATTTTAAAGTGGCTCTATTCGTTTTCTGATTATATTTATATGAAGAAGTAGATTTACCACTTCGTTTGGATGCTCTATCTTTGGCACGGCCTGCTGCACCTAGAGATTGACGTCTCTTCCCTTTGGAAGTTAGTTTACCTGAAGAAGACATTTGTCCTCTCCTCTTAAGCAAAGCTACAGCCATTCCAGCAGCACCTTTTACTCCTTTAGCAGATAACTGACGTTTTAATCTTTCCAGTAATGGTGATTGTTCTTTATCAGCCAATTAATGATAACCAATCCCGAATAGAATGTCTTTAGCCATCCAACCTATAGTACCGATTATAACTACGAGTATGATTACGACTATTAATTCTTTCACGCTACACCTCCGTAGCGGCTATGATATTGGTACACAGGTTGTATTTCCTTTTGATGTCTGAAGAGATCTATCGGTGCGGTAGCGAAATCAATCGCTGATGCAAGGGCATCTTTGATATCGTCATGGGCTGGATTAGCGAAGAGAAGCTCTTCTTCCAACGCTTGGATATTACCACCAGTATAATGGTAGATTTGTTGATTGGTGTATTTAGGTTCTAGGATTGAAAAGATACGCTCCTCTTTAGAACCCTGCCAACGGCTTGGCCGGTACTCGTCTACACTGAGTGATAAACCTAGCGGACGGATGTAGTTCTCTTTCAAATCATTGACGAGAACCTGTTGAGCGACAGAGACTTCTGCCCGTATCTTTCTAAACCCCCATTTCTCGTACAATTTGAGAATCCGTTTGAAGTATTCAGAAGGTTGGGCTGTCTTAAACCTGTCGATTTCGAAGATGTAGTAGTTATGATTGCCATCAACTCCGAGGACGACAACACAAGAGTAATCTGCTTCTCTCTTGGTGCTATATGCGAAGTCTACAGCGGCGACGACATTAAGTCGGTTACCTTTGTAGTTCCATGCACCATCTCTTCGAGAAAGGAAAGATTGATCATAGTATTGAAAAAGATTCCTGTTAATAGGAGAACTATCGACATCATGAGGATCATTATAATACTGGGCTCTAAAATGGACCTTATTAAGGTATTGCGCTCGTTTTTGCGCGAGTATTCGGTCGTTAAATCCGAACCACTTGCCATCAATGCGCTGTTGTAAAGGCCATAAGAACTCACCAGTCCCGTCGCCCGCTGTTTCAACCGGGTGTTCCTTGACTTCAAAGAACTGCACTCTTTCGCTAACATTCCCATATTCGTCATTAATCTCAACTTCCATCTCCAATAACGTGTTGTATAAATCCTTTGGATGGTATCGCGTGCCTACGACCCATTCGCGGGAATTTACACCCTCCACTGAGGAAAGATGTCCGTATTGATCTCTTACTTTATTTCGTCCTTCTTCGAGGTATGCGTTGCTTTGTACCACCACGTCATCAAGGACGGCGATATCACAATGCATGCCAACAATGTTACTAGTAAGTCCCGCGGTGAAGATGGAGGGATCACGGATGTTCTCCTCTTTTCTATGGGGATGATCGAGAGAGATTTCTCCCTCAGTCCACTTCTCTCTCTTAGCTTCATCCTTATTAACCATCTCCGGCCAATACAGACGATAGACATCACAAGTTAGAATGTCTTTAATGAACTTAAGCTGTTTGATAGCTAAGTTTCTAGTAGAAGAAATGTAAAGGATCCTAAGAGAAGGATCTCTAGTCAACTCCCAAGCAACACGATATGCTATCAAAGCTGACTTCATATGGTCACGTGGAAGTAGTAATAGCTGATGTGACTTAGCATTGCTGGAAGTCCACCAAGATATTACTTCACGGTGGATGTTTCCAAGCAATCGGTTAGGATGCACTAGCTTTATGAACTCTTCAAGAGATGATTCGGCGAGTAATCGCCGTTCATCCCGTCTTTGTTCAATGTCTGTCTTTGTCTTTTTCACGTTTGGTCACGTATCCTTCGCCGTGGGAAAGCTCGTCTACACGTCTTTCCATCATGTTGATGCGGCTGTCTTGGACAGCGACTTGTGTCAAAACCTTTCCAAGGCTGGTGAAGGCTTCGGTCAAAGCTTTATGACTCTCTTGGAGATAGTGAATGTCATGTTTGACGATTACTATATCGCCCTTCATGCTGTATAACAAAGCCATAGTAGATCCGACGACTCCAAGAATCGTCAGAATATTACCTATGGAAATGGTATATTCGATGACGGGCATTGGGGGCTTTCGCCCCAATCTTAGACGACAGGTACGGGGGGAGTAACTGGCGTATTAGCAGTTACAGCGTCTGCCATCCGTTTGGTATTAGCATCAAGTTGAGTGATCACATCTTGGACAGCCTGTGGATCATTTAAAGCTTGTGCGTCTTTGAGTTGTGTTGAAATACCTTCTAGGAGAGTAACGACACTCCCGTCAATATCGGTATTTCTGCGAACTGAATCGCGGAGATCTTGCATTGTAGCCATGATTTTATCTACCTTTTTTAATAATTGAGAGAACAGACCTGTACCATCGTGATGATATATATGCAGGTCCATAAGTTTATTCAGGCATTAGCGAGAATGCGATACTGACGGCGGAGAGGGGTACGACGTAAGGCATGGCTACGAATAAACAGACTGCGGCTGCTACTGCGGCGATAACCGCGGCAGCAATCTTAATGAAATGAAATACCTGACTCATTATGCGACCTGAGTCTGAGTCTGAGGTTGAGGTTTAGATTGTTTCTCTATGATCTTCTTAGGATCTTGACTATCTCTAATCTCTTGAAGAGACTTACTATCAATCTTATTGACGTTAGTCATTACAGCTTCACCATGAAGTCTTGTAAGATTCTTGTGCTCGTCGTCTGTCAATTGAAGATCAGTCAGCTTTGCGTTCTCACGTTCACCGTCTTTGTACATGACGATGTAGTTCGGAGCTTCGTCAAGTCCGTCTGTTTTAGAAAGCAGAGAGACTTCACGGTTTCTTAAAAGGGCCATTGAATTATAATTCCTGTGTTTGTGGAGGGATATCTAGATTTATCCTTGACAATATTATAACACAGGTGTATAGTAGCTGTAAAGGAAATTCATGAAAGTAGTACATTGCAAGAAGGAACCGTATGATGTATATATTGGACGCCCATCTAAATGGGGAAACGACTATATCATTGGAAGAGATGGAACGCGCGAGGAGTGCATTAGAAAATTCAGGATTGCGCTTGAACGATCCCCAGAGAAACTTCAAGCTTTATCTGAACTACGAGGGAAAACTCTTGGTTGTTGGTGCGCCCCTTTACCATGCCATGGAGACGTATTGATGGAGATGGCGAATGGAGATTAAATCGACATGGACTAAGTTTAGACTCCATCTGTATAACGGAAAGCAAACTGAATGGTATGAGAGAGATAAATACGAAGAAGTGAAATCAGACCATAAGGGTAGGATTGTCGGAGTGGAAGTCAATAACCCGGAGTTTTTGATGTGAGAGTACTAGTATGTGGAAGTAGACACTTCCATGATAAGGAGTTGATGGAAGATGTCCTCAAAGAATGGAATATCCGAACAATTATTGAGGGAGAGGCTAGAGGAGCAGATACTCTTGCTAGACAATACGCTGAAAAGTACGGAATCGATGTCTGTCCTTTCCCAGCATTATGGGATAAGCATGGAAGAGCTGCAGGGCCAATTAGAAACACACAGATGCTTCGCGAAGGTAAGCCTGATCTCGTTGTCGCCTTCCTTGCCAAAGACAGTCGAGGAACCCAAAATATGATTGATCAAGCTATGAAAGCTGGAATAGATGTTAGGATTGTCGAGATATGAAAATAGGACCTGAATTAATAGAAGATGGGGAGATGTTTAGAGTTAGGTGGCCGGACGGAGAAATCACCGATATGGTGAACAAAACTAGGGCAAAAGAGGCAATTCGGAGATATTTAGAGTCGAAGGGGAGGATCGACCGTAGAATGCCCGGCAGAGCCCTAGAGAAGGCCCGTGGTGCGTTTAAATAGATTTCTGGTAGTAGGGTAGCTTAAAGTGACAAAACGCACCAGTGAGCTTCCTAGGGCATTTAAACACTATATGGCTATGAAGGGACGTTATGAAGATTTGGAATGGCGATTCAGCGATAAAGAATTCTGGGAATGGTATGGCAGTTACCAGTACGGAAGTAAGATTGTCTGTGAAAGACTTAGACAATCTGGAATGGGCTAGAGATTTTATGAGGAGATATGAGAAGAAATGGAAATGATTGGAGATTGGTTAGTCTGGATAGCATTCTGTATATGGCTGATTGGAGTAGGTTACCTGATTGTGAGGAGTTTTGAGTGGTAGGTAGCATAGCTACCAGAGTAAATAAAAATCTGGTGAGATAATCTTTAGGTGTAATTCATTGCGGTTTTCAGACCCCCCGTTCCCCCTTTGTACCCTGCCGTGGCATGCAAAATACCAGCTGAACGCTAGGAAGGTAAGGTTATACCGTAAGGACCATAGGTTCATTAATGATCTATAATGTACCGCTAAGAGGTATCATTCTACCGAAGGGAACTTAGGGTTCCCTTATGGAACCATTAGGGAACTATAGTTCCTACATCCGTAGGAAGTGGAACTATATTTCAGTATCTCCAGATAGTGCATTATAGTTCCTAACCTAACGATCTAATCACAATCCCGTGATTAAGCCTCATGCCTCACTTGACGCAAGCCTTGCGAGGGTCTACCTTGATCATAGTTGTTCCGGCCTTCTCCCACTTGCCGTTGACGGTGACACCCGCGACGCGGCATAGGGCAGTAAGATTTCCGGGCAGCCTTTCGCCATCAAACCGGATGAGGAGAAACGTTATGAATGTAACATCTGTTCAAGTTCCTGCGGCTGGCCGTGTCGTTACTACTGGCGACAATCATCCGCCCGTCGAATTGCCTAAGCTGACAGACGCGCAGAAAGACGCTATCGCTAAGACAATGAGCACTCTCGGCGATACGCTGGCAGTATTCGTCAATGACGATATGAATACCGTCATAGTCGAATGTGACAAGGCGAAGAAAGACCTGCAAGCCGGGCCGTTCAAGCTGCTACGCATTCTCAAGACAACAGTTCCGGCGGACAAGCTGGCGCTGTTTCCCACTCCGGGTTCGGAAGTTGGGGATTGCCCCGACAAGTATGAGGAACCGTATTTCAGGGACGGAAAGAAAAAGTTTAAGAAAACTTCTTTCTATCTGAAGTTCTTCCTTCACCATTTCCCTGAAGGCAAACGTATCGCCGCCGCGTTGGCTCACATCGCGCTGGCGAAAGACGAGAAGGCAAATCAGGCCGCCGTTCCCGAAGCAATCCAAAAGCTAAACCCTGTCGATCTTGAAAATCTTAGAGAAGATTTGACGGGACAACAGAACGCGGGTGTCAAGGCATTGCGTGATGCAATGGCACTAGAAAAGCAGTTCAATGCCGTCAATGCACTGGCCAAGGTATCGGCACAGCCATTGATGGACGGGGAAGGCAACGTTCGGAAGGTGAACAAACCAATCAAGGTTTGGAATACTGAGAACGCGGAGAATGAGTGGTATCTGTACTCTATCTCCGGCTTTATGCAGTTCGATGCAGCCCGCGCCGGCGAATTGGGTGGCGATATCGCGGCACTCAAGCTGACAGCCAAGCGGGAGCAAGGCGAGGAAGGTGGCGACGGAACCGGGAACGCTCGTTGCTCGCATCAACGACGTTCATGAGTTCATCGCTAACAAGTTGATGAACGACCCGAAGCGGGAACTGTATGGTTTGTTCCTGAAAGATCACATCGCTACCGCCGGAAGTGACGACTTGATTGAAAGCCTATCTGCAATCAATCTGTTCTGCTCCGGCGTTCTGAATATCCCCGCTGTCCAGACAAGGCTGGAAGTTATCACAGCCAAGCGCGCGGCGTAGACTGTCTCCCAATAGACACACCCTGTGGCAGAAATGTCACAGGGTTTTTTTATGTCCATCGCCAGCCATTGTGCGTTGCCGTTATGTTCTTGCTGCACTGCACAATTTTGAAATTGTGAT
>WNFL01431689.1_pt1 | contig 29125 bp, 31 predicted proteins | sample 5400361 | NCBI WGS metagenome assembly WNFL01 (sample SAMN13153351, study PRJNA577476) | soil metagenome | isolation source: 40 cm soil on Douglas fir-dominated hillslope | place: USA:California | collected 2013-09-17
GTTCCGTCGCGCGTCGTCCCCGTCATCGTGGCCCGCTTGGGGTCGGGCGTGTTGGTGTAGTGGAAGCGGGTGATGAGCACGCCGCGCTTCACCGCGCGGATCAGCTGCTCGCGCCTCGCGTCACCGCCGGCCATCGTGAGGTTCCCAGCATGGCCCCCGACGCTGTAGCGACGCGGATCCGCCGCGTGCCCCGTGGAGCGTGTGCCGAACCACTGCGCGGACTGACGGTCGTGGACCACGCCCTTCGCGATGCCGCCTTCGACGAGCGCGACACGCTGCTTCGGAGTGCCCTCGACGTCGAACGGGATCGCGAGCGTTCGGTCGTCGAGTGCGTCGTCCCACAGCGTGAAGCGCGGCCCCGTCACCTGCTGGCCGAAGGCGTCCTTCATGAACGACCGGCCGTCCTTGAGCGTCTGCCCGGTGAGTCCGGTCAGGGACATGAACCGGAGTACCTCGGCCACCGCGAGCTCCTCGAACACCGCCTCGTAGTCGCCCGGCGCGAGCTCCGTGCGGTCGCGGTTGCGCGCGGCCTTCTCGATCGCTCGTGCGGCCACGCCGTCGGCGTCGAGCGACCGCGTGCTCCAGCCGAGATCCTCTGCCCACCCGGTCCCGGTCTCGCTGGCGACCAGCGCTCGCAGGTACGCCATGGTGCTCGGCGCATAGATCGCGACGCCGTTCGTGTTCGCCAGCGAGTCCTCGGTGAGCTCGATCTGATGCGTGCCCGCGGCGCGGAAGCCGCGAGCCTTGACTGCCGCGGTGATGCGCTTGATCGCGTCCGCCTGGCTCGCCGCATCCGCCCGCGCGGTGTCGGCGTCGTACGCCCTCGGCTCCGACGCCGCAGCCGGTCCCGCGAGGCCGGGCCACTCGGCGTTCGGAGCGCTGCCGCGCGCCGCCGCGGCCGCGTCGGTGACCAGGCGCCGGAGATCGGCGGGGTCGAGCGAGTTCGCGCTCGCGATGCCCACCGCCTTCCCAACGACGACGCGAGCCTGCACGTGCGTCTCGTCGGCGACCGCGTTCTGATGGATCTCGTTCTTCGCGTAACGCGAGATCGCAGAGCGGCGGCGATGCACCCAGAGCTCGGCCTCGTCGCCCTTCGCATCGCGCAGCGCCACCTGCAGTGGCGCGAGCATCGCGTCGCGGCCGCGTGCGGTCATCCTCGGACCTCGATCGGCACGTCGCGGAAGCGCGCGTGCGCGGCGCCGTGACCGACGCGCATGAGCTGCAGGGGCTCGCCCTTCGCGCAGGAGAGGAAGCCGTGAAGCTCCCAGTCGTCGGCGACGCCGTCGCAGCGTCCCCAGAATGCCGGCGTGAGGGACTGGAACGACACTCCCCGCGCGTAACCCTCGAGCACCCCGTTCCGGATGACGCGCGCGGACTGGGTCGAGAAGTGGAAGTTCTGCCGCTTGTCATCGAGCGAATACGAGGCCGGCGACTCCATCAGCAGACCTTGGTCCACACCTTTAATGAGGGCGTCGTAGCTCTGCGTCCCGGGGTCGAGGCTCACGTTCACCATGCGCACGATCGGGAAGTGCTGCCATCCTTCGGCCCGCGCGGAGCCGATCGCGACCGGCACACCGAGCGCGGCCGCGGTCTCGCGTGAGGTGAGGTACCCCACGAACGTGCCACGATCGATGAGCTTCGTGCGCATCGCCGGTACACCGTCGTCGTCCCACCCGAACGTACCCATGCCGCCGGGCACGGTCGCGTCGGCGGTCATCGATACGTGCTCCGAGCCGTAGCGGAGCGCACCGCGGTCCTGCGGCCACATGAACGTCGTGCCCGCGAACGCCACCTCGTATTCCAGCACCCGGTCGGCCTCCGTCGGGTGGCCGCACGATTCATGGACGAGCAGCGCGAGGAACTCGGGCGTGAAGACGAGCGTGGTCGGCCGTTCGGGGACGAGCGGCGCGTCGAGCATCGCCTCGGCATCGTCGCGATAACGCTCGGCTCGCGCCACGAGATCGAGGTGCTCGATGAACTCCCACCCGGCCTGGCGCGTGAGGCGGCCGTCGTAACGCTGCGCGGGCTTCGCGCCGGCCTTCACTGCCGTGACGTTCACACCTGCACCAGACTCGACGATCTCCTGGCGCACATCGGTGCCCTCGCTCGTCACGAGATGCTTGCGCGTCCGGTACGCAGCGACGCTACTGCGCCGTGAAACCGCGTGCGGACCCTTGAGGTTGGCGTCGGCGGCTCGCAGCAGCGCGATACGCTCGGCCATCGGGACCGCGAATGGATCGCGGGCGAGCGTGGTCCGGTATTCGCCGCGCTGCGGCGCGACGGGCGCCAGCGCCACATGGCTCGCGCGGGTGCTCGCGGCCGCCTCGGCGCGAGCGAAGGCCTCGTCGATCACGTTCCGCAGTGACGACTCGTCCTCGCGGTCGGTGGCCGCGAAGCCCCACGCACCCCGGTGTAGAACGCGGAAGCCGATGCCGCGGTCGCCTGATCGTGTGACCGATTCGACCTCACCGTCGCGCATCGAGACGGCCTCGAACTCGCGCTCGACGTGCCGCGCGTCTGCGTAGCTCGCGCCCCGCCGTGCGCCGAGATCGACAAGCTGCGCCAGCTGGGCATCGCTATCGGGCACGCCCGAAGATTAATGAGCGAGGCGTGGAGGCGCTCGCGCGGTCGAGTACACTTGCATCAGAACAAAACGGCGCGCGCGACGACCAATGCGTTTGTGACAGACGCGCTCGCGTACCGACCGCGCTTCGGCGACACGGAAACCCGTGAGTCAAAGAGCGAGCTGGGACGAGGGTGAGCAACTAGCGCGTGACTCCGCAAGGGGTCCGCGAACGGGTCGGGCGGCGTGTGCGCTCCATAGGAGATTCCCATTGCCCGACGTCGCTCTCCTCATTGACTGGGAGAACGTCTACTACACGCTACGGCAGCACACCACCGGACCGCTGCCGTCATCACTCGCGATCCTGCAGGCCATTCTCAAGAAGGCCGCCGAATTCGGCCCCGTGCGCGTGAAGCTCGCGATCTTCGGACAGGAGGTCGCGACGCAGGACGAGACGCTGCTCATGGCGCTCGAGTTCACCGGTATGGAGCCGATCCCCGTCGCGCAGCGCATGAGCGGCCGGCTCCTCAAAGGCCGGTCCGATGCGGTCCTCATCACCCGCGCGATGAAGCTCCTCTACAAGGACCGGCCGGACATCGAGGTCTGGTTCATCGTCTCAGGGGACCGTGACCTCAACGCCCTGTGCAAGGCGCTCAAGGACGAAGACAAGAAGGTCTATCTCGTCGCCGGCGATCTCTCGCTCGCGAACGAGCTCCGCGAGTCGCCGCACCTACGCGACGACGTCTTCCTGCTCGAGGACCTCATACCCGAGGCCCGCTGGACTCGCGGAGGCCTGCGCGCCGACGACACGCAGTTCGGGAAGGAAGAGCGCCGTCCCGAGGAGCCGGCGGCGGCACGCACGCGCTCGCGACGTGGCGGAAGCGGGCGCGGCGGCGCCGGGCGGAGCGTGCGCGCTACGCCGCCGGTCGTGCCGGCGGTCGTGCCGACCGCGGCGCCCGAGTCCGATAAAGAGCAGCGGCGCCTCGCGCTCCTCCTGCTCGATCAGCTGGTCGCGACACACGCGTCATCAATGGCCCGCGGCGACTTCGTCCGCTCTGTCGTGCCTCTCTCCGAGAAGGAAGCGTCGAGCGTCCTCGAGGAGAGGATCGACGCGGCCATCGAGCAGCACCACATCGAGGCGAAGCTCGAGGGCCGCATGCGCGCGAAGGCGAAGCAGCTCCTGTCTCCGAACTTCAACTCGCCGCTGGTGGCCGAGACGTACTTCCACTTCGTGCGTCTGCTGCGTCGCATCGACACGGTCACCAAAGACACCAAGCGCGTACCGGTCGTCGAAGCAGTGCTCGATCCGCTCTCGCGCGCCGATCAACCCGGCGGCATCGCGCGTGGCCGTACACAGCGTCGCGTGCTGCTGGAGACGCTCTTCAACATCGCCGAGGAGCGGGGCGCGGTCCAAAGCGAGTCGGTCCAACGCGACGGCCGGGAGATCACCATGTGCTGGCTCGTAGATGACCATCCACTGGTCATCTACGCGCGTCAGCCGGCCGCCGCGATCGCGCACCTCTTCAACTTCGTCAGCACGACGCGCGCACGCGGCGACCGCGCCGACTGGGTGAACGCGGCTCTGTTCGCGGAGCTCCTCTCGCGAGTCGAGGGCGACGCGCTCGAGTCGAACATCCGGAGCGCCGTGGAGCGCGGGATCATGAAGCCCGAGGACCACGGCAAGAAGGCCGGCTTCATCGTGATGCGCGACCACCCCGAGGTACGAACGATCCTCGGGGAGTTCGGTGGCCTCAATGGCGACGCCGTCGAACGGGTCGTGGCGGCGACAGCGGACGCGTCCGAAAACGACGACGATGCGAGCGAGCCTGCTGTGCCTGCATCGACAGCGTCGGCGACGGGCGCAGCCGCGAATGGAGCACCGGTCGTGCCACGCAAGCGCACGCGGCGCGGGTCGCGCGGTGGACGGCGGCGCGGTGGACGCGGGCGCAACAAGACGACGACCGCGGGAACGGGAACGGAAGCCGCCGACTGATGGCCCGCATCCTCATCGTCGAAGACGACGCTTCCAGCATGGACCTGGCACTCCGCATCGTGCGGCTGGCTCGCCATGAGCCCATCACCACGATGGACGGCGAGACGGCTTTCGCGGTCGCCCAGGCGACCCACCCGCAGCTGATCCTGCTCGACCTCCACATCCCGCGGCTCGACGGCTACGCGTTCGCGCGCGCAGTTCGGAGAGAGACGTGGGGCAAGGACATGCGCATCGTCGCTGTCTCAGCCTCCGCAACGCCACCGGATCGTGATCGCGCGATCGCAGCAGGGTGCGATGGATTTCTCGCGAAGCCCTACTACCCCGAGCAGCTCCGCGCAGTGATCGACCAATATCTGCCCTCGCACGCTAAGCGCACACATAGAGACCGATAACCCGCAACTCGCGTTTTTCGTGCTCAGACCAACGTGCGAACGATCGTTGCGTCTGAGTGCCGATACACCACCGTTGCGTTAACCACGCACGACCGGCCTAGGCGTTCACGGTCGTGGCACGTAATGCGCAGCCTTGAAGGCATGGCTACAAGCGGTAACGCTCGCACGCGGATCGTCATCGTCGTGGAGGACGACAGGCCGATCGGGGAATTGCTTGCGGGCGTGATCAACGACGAAGTCGGCTATCACGCGATCCACGTGACCGGGCCCACAGAGGCGCTGCGCGCGATGGAGCAGGTGAAGCCCGATCTGCTGGTGCTCGATGTCGGCCTGCCCGGGATGAGCGGCCTCGAGCTCTATGACCGTGTGCACTCGGATGAGCGGCTGCGCAGCGTTCCCGTCATGTTCGAGACAGCGGTGTCGAGAGAGAACGGCGCCGAGTTCCGAAAGCGCGGGATCCGCAACGTGCTCCAGAAGCCGTTCGACCTGAACGAGCTCATCGCCAACGTGAAAGCGCTGGCCCCGCCGATCGCCGCCTAGTCGGCGGCGCCGTCCTCAAGGCGGCTTCGTTCCTTGGCGACCCGGGCGACCTCATCGCTCGTCGCTTGCGAGCTGGCCATGAGCGTCCGGAACGCCTTCGAGTCCAGCGCCATCAGCTCGAGCGAGGTCTTGGCTCGGACCGTCGCATTCCTCGCGTGTCCGCTCAGGATCCCGACTTCTCCGAAGTAGTCGCCCGCATGCAGCGTGTTCAGGACGCGCTCGGCGCCGTTCGCATCGCGATGCACAACGTCCGCCTCGCCCTTGGCGACGACGTAGAAGCGATCGGACTTCTCTCCCTGGCGCATCACGACCGTGCCTGGAGGGAAGGTCAGGATCTTCATGCGGCTCGCGGTCTGGGCCACGACCTCGCGCGGCGCCTTTGGAAACACCCGCTCGGTGTGCTTGAGCTCCTCGATGAATCGCTCGGCGTGCAGCACAGCCGTCGTCGCGTCGCCCACCGCCGTGGTGATCTGCTTCGCGAGCTGCGCGCGTGTGTCGCCCGCGGCGTAGACGCCCGGGATGCTGGTCTGCATGAACTGGTCGGTGATCAGATAACCGTTGTCGTCGTGGGCGATGTGATCAGCGAACAGCTCGCGGCCGACCGGCTTGAAGCCGATGAAGACGAAGACGCCCTGGACCGGTATGCGCTCGACCGTTCCCTCACGGGTAACGTCCATCCACTTCACGGCCGTTCCGTCGCCGCCGATCTCCTTGACCGTCGCCGGAGTCACGGTGTGGACCATGTCCTTTCCGAGCAGGCGGTCCTGAAGGATCGCCTGGGCTCGGAAATCGCCCCGTCGGTGTACGACGTGGAGCTTGTTCGCGAAGCGCGTGAGGAAGAGGCCCTCCTGGAACGCGCTGTCGCCGCCGCCGATGACGGCCAGGTCGTCGCCCTTGAAGAAGGCGCCGTCACAGACCGCGCAGTACGAGACACCTTTGCCGTGGTACTCGACCTCGCCCGGGACGCCCAGCTTGGTGGGTTCGCCGCCCACGGTGACGATCACCGCGTAGGCCCGATGGGTCGTCCCGTCCTCGAGCTCGACGATCTTGCGATCGCCGTCGACACGGATCTGCTTCACACGCGCGTAGGTCTCGATCTTGAGACCAAATTTGCGTGCATGATCGGCCATCTTCTGGGCGAGCTCGTGACCTGTGACGGACTCGAACCCTGGGTAGTCCTCGATGAGGTCGGTGTTCAGGATCTCGCCGCCCGTGTCCTTGCCCTCGAGCAGCACGGCGCTCATGTTCGCCCGTGCGGCGTAGAGTCCGGCGGTCAACCCGGCGGGGCCACCGCCGATGATGATGAGGTCGTAATCGGCCAAGAAGAGTCCTTTCTGGAAAGAGCTTCCACAGACTAGAACAGCGGAGCATTCCATCGGCATTCCGTCGACAGAGCGCTGGCTTGCCCTCGGTGACTCGTTCACGATCGGAACGGGCACGACGCCCGACCGTTCGTTCCCGGCGGTCCTGACACGCCTGTGGGCGGACCGCGGGCGCGCGGTCGTCTTGCGGAACCCAGCGGTGAACGGCTACCGGACCGACGATCTGATCGCGGAGGAGCTTCCGCTCGTCGCGCCCTTCGGGCCGACGCTCGTGACGATCCTCATCGGCGCGAACGACATCGTCGCCGCCTCATCGGACGAGCGGTATCGCGAACAGCTACGCGCTATCTATGAACGGATCCGCGCCGACGCTCCGGATGCCATGGTGTGCGCGCTGCCGCAGCCGGACTGGTCCCTGTCGCGTTCCGGAGCATCGTTCGGCGACGTGGCGGCGATCGCCGCGCAGATCGAGCGTTTCAACGCCATCGCGCGCGATGAGGCCGCGCGCGCCGGCGGTACCTACGTCGACATCTTCCCGCTGATGCGCGACCAGATGCGTCGCGGGATGTTCGCACCGGACGGGCTGCACCCGTCCGCGGCGGCGTACGCCGAGTGGGCGGATGACCTGAAGGATCGTCTTCCGGCTAACCCGCCGGCTTCGTGACCATCAGGAAGACGATCACGATCACGATGATCCCGAGGACGATCCCCAGAGTGCGCCCGCGCGCCGCGAGACGCTGGTATTCCTCGCTGCCGGGTCCCTCGCTTTCCAGCACGCGGATCTGATCGCGGAGCGTCGGCGTGTAGACGCCGAGCCCGACGACCAGGAGCACGAGCCAGAGACCGATCGCCAGCGCGATCCACAACCTGATCGGGATGCCCGCGCTGAAGATCATGAGCAGGCCCGTGACCAACAGCAGCCCGTAGGCGGGATTCGCGATGCGGTCGTCGAGGAATTTGATGGTGCGCAGGACGTGGCTCTGCGTTGCTTGTGGCGCTTTCGCGGCACGCGCGAGCCAGATCCCGTACGAGGCGTCATGGATGAACTTCAGGAACTGAAAATCCATCGTTGCCTCCTCATGTCCGCGCGACGATCGGGATGGCCGCGCCGTTCACGCCGCTGGCTTCACGCGATGACAGGAACAGGATCACGTTGGCCACCTCCTCCGGTGACGGCCAGAGCTTGGGATCGGCCTTCGGCATCTGCGCGCGATTCACAGGATGATCGATCGTCGTCGGTAACACGGCATTCACGGTGATCCCCTCGCCCTTGACCTCGGCTGCGAGGGACTCGGTCCATCGGACGAGGGCGCTCTTCGACATCGCGTAGGCGGCATTGTTCCGACCGCCTTTGAGGGCGCCGAATGCTGAGACGCTGACGACGCGGCCGTATCCGCGCGCGCGCATCGGCCGAAGACAGGCCGCCGCCGCCGTCACGGCGGTCAGCACGTTGCTGTCCCACAGCTCGCGCATGAGACCGGCGTCGAGCGCCGGCCCTCCTTTGAAGAGTCCCGCGAGGTTGTTGAGGAGGATCGGCCTCGATCACGAGCAGCCGCGGATCGGCTGCATCGCCGGCGACGTCGCCGAGCGTTGACCGGAGTACCGCACCTTTCGCCTGATCACGCACGACCGCGGCGACGTGCGTACCACGTGTGAGATACGCGCGCAGCACCGCCGCTCCAAGATTGCCGGTCGCGCCGGTGATGACCGCCGCGTGAGACGAAAGACCCTCCACGCGCCCGTAGTATGGGCACGATGTCGGTGTTCGAGCGCATCAACGATCCGCGCGACATTCGTGCACTCAGCAGGGACGAGCTGCTGCAGCTCTGCCGCGAGATCCGCGAGTACACGGTCGAGATGGTCCAGCGGACTGGCGGCCACATCTCGTCAAGCCTCGGCACCGTCGAGCTCACCGTGGCGCTCCACCGCGTCTTCGAGTCACCGCGGGACAAGCTCGTCTGGGACACGGGCCATCAGGCGTACGTACACAAGATGCTCACCGGGCGCCGCGATCGCTTCGACACGCTGCGACAGCTCGGCGGCATCTCCGGTTTCCTGGTGCGGACGGAATCCGAGCACGATCAATTCGGCGCCGGCCACGCCGGGACATCGATCTCGGCCGCGCACGGCATGGCGCTCGCGCGCGATCTCAAGGGCGAGGACTGGAGCGTGGTCGCGGTCATCGGCGACGGCGCGCTGACCGCGGGCCTCGCCTTCGAGGGCCTCAACAACGTCGGCCACGATCATCGCCGCGTCATCGTCGTGCTGAACGACAACGGTATGAGCATCGCCCCCAACGTCGGCGCGGTCTCGCGGATGCTCGAGGCCGTCCGCACGGCGAGCCCGTACCGCGGCGCGAAGCACGTCGTGAGGCAGGTGCTGGATCACATGCCCGCGGGCGAGCTGGCCGAGGAGGCGCGGCGTCGCATCTTCAACAGCCTCAAGGCGCTGCTGATCCCGAACCTCCTGTTCGAACAGCTTGGCTTCACCTATTTCGGTCCGGTCGACGGTCACGACCTGTTCGCCGTCGAGAGCATCCTCGCGAAGGCGCGCGACTTCCGCGATGGGCCTGTCTTCGTGCACGTTCACACGCAAAAGGGACACGGCTATGGCCCGGCGGAGGACGACAACGTGAAGTGGCACGGCGTCTCGGCGACCGGCGCGGCCAAGGCAACGGCCCCGCAGTACACGTCCGTCTTCGCGGACACGGTACGCGAGATCCTGAAGAGCGACGACCGCACGGTCGCGATCACCGCGGCGATGCCGGGTGGCACCGGCCTGCTGCCGCTGTTCAGCGAGTTCCCGCAGCGGCTGATCGACGTTGGCATCTGCGAACAGCACGCGGTGACGATGGCCGCGGGTCTCGCGACGCAGGGCATCGTCCCGATCGTCGCGATCTACTCGACGTTCCTGCAGCGCGGGTTCGATCAGGTGCTGCATGACGTCGCGGTGCAGGATCTGTCGGTCATCTTCGCGATGGACCGTGCCGGCATCGTCGGCGACGACGGCCGCACGCATCAGGGGCTCTACGACATCGCGTACCTGCGGCCGCTACCCGGGTTCACGCTCATGGCACCGAAGGACGAGGCCGAGCTACGCGACATGCTGTGGACCGCGCAGCGGCATGCCGCGGCGCAGCGCGGTCCGATCGGCGTCCGCTTCCCGCGCGGTACCGGTTTCGGCGTAGCTATGGCCACCACCCCGAACGAGATCCCTATTGGCGTCTCGGAAACATTGCGTGAAGGCGACGACATCGTGATCCTCGCGTACGGCCAGCCGGTCAACGCCGCGGTCGAGGCCGCGGAGACGCTGGCGCGCGAAGGACTGCAGGCCACGGTCGTGAACGCGCGCTTCGCCAAGCCACTCGACGTCGAACGCTTTCTCGCGCTGGCCGCGCGCACTCCGCGCTTCGTCACCGTCGAGGAGCACGTCGTCGCGGGCGGCTTCGGCTCCGCGGTCGCGGAGCTCCTCCACGAGCGTGGTGCGCGGGTCGAGCTGGAGATGCTGGGCATCCCTGACGAACACGTGGACCACGGCGCGCAGAAGCTCTGGCGTCGCCACTACGGGTTGGACGCTGAAGGCATCGCCGCCGCGGTGCGCGGGCGCTGGCCGCAGCTCGTGCGATCGCGCGAGCCGACGCAGAGCGCGGGCTAGGCCGCGGCGGGTGTCGTCACGCCGCCCATGAGACGGTGCGCACGAGTGACGAGATCGCCGATGTCGAACGGCTTTGCGAGGACCTCGTGAACGCCGGTCGCGGCGGTCGCAGTCTCGGCGCGCTCCGGAGCCCCCGTGAGGAACAGGACGGGCACGCCCTGCAGCCGTGGATCGCTGCGCAGCAGGTCGAACACGTCGAGCCCATTCAGCCCAGGAAGGGCGACGTCAAGGATCAGAAGGTCTGGACGACGCGCGGCGACAGAGTCCATCACCAACGCTCCGTTCGCGACGATGTCGAGCTCGACATCGAGTCGTTCGGTCAGGGCCTGGCGAAGAGCATCGGCGATGTCCGGCTCGTCCTCCGCGACGAGGACACGTTTCACGCTACGAGCAGTGCCATGATCCGAAGGAAGAGGCGTTTGCTGACGCATGCTTTACAGGTGCACATGTCGACCCCTCCATGCACCCACCGTGCCACCTGGCATGGCCGCTGCTCTGGCGAACGGGCATGAGGAGCGGAGGCCTACGGGGCGCGCTCACGTCTGCGATTCGCTGGATCGGAAGCCACGTTGGCGCGCTAGCGCGATGGAGCTTCGACTCGTCCGAAGAGGATCTCGTGCCCCCGCCGCCGCCACAGCCCGGGCCGCCACATGGGCCGATCCCGGCGATCGATCTGCGGCGCGAACCGCGTCGCGGCGAGGTGCCGCGAAGCGCAGGACCTCCGCCGAGCTAGTTAGGGACGGCGCCCCGGCGGCGACGTGCGCGGCGCGTTCGTGCGCTCGTTGCCGCGCGGAGAGGCGTTGGGGTTTCCGGGCGTGCCTTGCTGCCCGTTGTCCTTCTTGTCCTTGTCCTTGACGTTCTGCGGCGTGTCCTTCTGCTCTTCCTCGGTCGCCCGTTCCACGTTGTCCTTTGCCTTGTCCGAGAGGCGGTCCCTCAGCTGCTGGAGCACGAACTCGTGCTTTTCACGCGCGGCGTCCGCCACGTTCTGCGCCGCCTCGCTCTTGTCTTCTGGCGCAGCTTGCTGCAGCGCGTCGACGGCCGCGCGGAAGCGCGCCACGGCCTGCGCGTACTCATCCGATGCCGTCGGCGCCTTGTCGTCGCGACTCGCGACCTTTTCGAGCTCGCTGAGCCGCTCGTCCGCGATCTCGGCGAGGACGCGCACACGTTCGACGTCATCGAACGTCAACGCGACGCGGACCTCTTCGATCGCGCGCTTGAGCGGGAAGGCCGCGTCGCCGGGAATGCTGTTCGCCGCTGCTGACCCGGCACCGACGACCAGCACCAACGCGGCGAGACCGGCGGCGAACGCGGGACGCAGCCACGAAGTCCATGCGTTGTCGCGGCGTTTCGGCACGAGCGTGACGGTGGCTTCCCGCATGAGGCGTGCGCGCAGCTCGCGACGGAACTCGTCGCGAAGGCGCGGTTCGGGGAGCCTCCGCTCGCTCAACCCAGTGCCTCACGGGAAGGGATCAGCTGGCGGAGTGCGCCAAGCGCGCGGAACTGGATCCCGCGCACCGTGCCCTCGCGCTTGCCGATGAGCTTGGCGATCTCGTCGGTCGAGTACCCCTCGAGGAAACGCAGAACGATGACCTCCTGCTGCAGCGGCGTGAGCTGGCCGAGCGCCGTGCGCAGGGTGTCCTTGTCGGAACCGGCGAGGACCTCGAGGTCGGGGTCGATCGCGTTGTGCACCTCGGGGTGGAGGAGCGCGTCTTCGAACGAGACCTGCCGGCCGCCGCGGCGGACGTGGTCGATGACGGAGTTGCGCGCGATCCGATAGAGCCAGGCGAGGAACGCCTGACGCGGCTCGTACCTCGGGATCGCTCGCAGGGCCTTCATGAACACATCACTGGTGAGGTCTTCCGCTTCGGCGTCGTCCCGTACTCGGTAGTAGACATACCGGTAGACGGCGCTGACATGCCGGTCGTAGAGCGTTCCGAACGCACTCGGGTCACCCTTTGAGGCTCGTACAGCCAGCGCGGCATCCTCGTCCTTTCCACCAGGCGTAACGGTCTCCGGGCGGGGGTCGTTAGGAGCCATCTGTCACTTCAACGACTCCAGATAGGCAACTAGAGCGGCCAGATCCTCGGGTGAAAGGTCCCTGGCGAGGCCCCTGGGCATGGAGTCCGGGTACCCCGGTACTACGAAGGCTCCCGGGTCGGTGATCGACTGGCGTAGGTAGTCCTCGGCGCTCGTGCCCGTCACCCTCTCGCCGGCGACCCGGCCAACGTCGTCGAGCCGGGGCCCGACCGGGCGGAACAAGTTGAAGAGGCTCGGCTCGTGGCAACTGGCGCATCCCAGGGTGCGGTACACCTGCCGGCCGCGTGCGATCGGATCCGTCGCAATGGGCTCGGGCGCGCAGGCGATCGCGAGCACGACGACCAGGGCGCTGCAGAGGCATAGGACCCGCCCCATCATGCGGCGCGTGCCACAGAAGGGGTCGCCCGGGGAAAGTGCATCGCTCAACGATGTCACGGTCGTCCTGGACGACCGAACGATCCTTCGGGGGATATCGCTGGAGCTCGCGCCCGGTCTCACCATTCTTCGCGGGCCGAACGGCGCGGGGAAGACGACGCTGCTCCGCGCATTCGCCGGTCTCGCGCCCCTGGCGCGCGGCCACCGAAAGGTCCGGGGCGCGCCGCTCTATGTCGGCCATCGCCCGATGCTGCTGCGCGGCCTCACGGCGCGCGAGAACCTCGCATTCCTTGCCGCGTTCCGCGGTCTCGTGGCGATCGACGTTGCCGATGCGCTGCGCAAGTGGGGCCTCGGCGACGATATGGATCGCCCGATCGAGCGACTATCCGCGGGACAGCGTCGCCGCGCCTCGCTCGCGCGGATCGAGACCGAGCAGGTCCCGCTCGTGCTTCTCGACGAGCCGTTCGCGGACCTCGACTCGGATGCGCTCGTCCGCCTGCGAGCCGCGATCAACACCTCGCTCGTGCGCGGACAGTCGGTCCTCATGGCGACGCATATGCATCACGAGCTCGACCAAGACGCGACGCGCCGCTACGTCCTGGATGACGGCGCGCTGCGCGAGGTGTGAGCTGAACGCACTCGATCGTGCGTTGCTCGTCGCGGCTCGCGAGCTTGCCGCGGAACGCCGGCACCCCGATGGGCTGGTCGCGGCGCTGACGTTCACCGGTCTGGTCGTGCTCATGGAGAGCCTTTCGTTCGGACCCGGACAGGCACGCCAGCCCGGTGTCGCGAGCGCGCTCTTCTGGATCGCGATCCTCTTCGCGGCGACGCTGGTCGCGTCACGGTCTTTCGATCGCGAGCTCGAGGATGACGCGATCGACGCCGTGCTCGTGCTCGATGGCGGGCGCGAGGCGCTCTACGCGGGCAAACTCGCCGCGATCGCGATCGTTCTTGCGATCGTCGCCGGTGCGGCGGCCGCGCTCTCGCTGATCCTCCTCGATCTCGACGTCGCACTCCCCGGACACCTCGTGCTCATCGGCGCGCTCGGCATCCTCGCGCTGCCTCCGGTCATCGTGCTCACGACACTGCTCGCGTTGCGCGTGCGTGCGCGCGTCGCGCTCGTGCCGATCCTCTCGTTCCCGATCCTCATCCCGCAGCTCGTGGCATGTTCGCAGGGCGCCGCAGCGGCACTGACCGGTGACGCGTCGGCCGCTCTTGGATGGGCCGGGATCGTCGCGGCCTTCGCGCTCGTGTACGGGGTCCTCGGCCTTACCATCGTTCCTGCGGCCATCGAATGATCGAAACGACTGCAGCGCCATTCCCCACCATCCGCGTCCGGCCTTGGCTGGGTCGACTCGCCATCGCCGGCTCGCTCATCGCGACCTTCATGGCGCTGGTGTGGGCGCCGACCGATGCGGTCCAGGGCGACGTCTATCGGATCATCTACGTGCACGTCCCGCTCGCATGGCTCGCCTATCTCGCGTTCTTCGTCGTCTTTCTCGCGAGCCTCGGCTGGCTATGGACGAAGCGTCCGTGGTTCGACGCGCTTGCGGTCGCCTCTGCGGAGGTCGGCGTGCTCTTCACCGGAATGTTCATCGTCGCGGGGTCCATCTGGGCGAAGCCGACGTGGGGCGTGTGGTGGACGTGGGATCCGCGCCTTGTGACGACGGCGGTCATGTTCATGATGTACGTCGGCTATCTGCTCTTGCGATCGCTCTCGAGCGACTTCTCGCGGCGCGCGACACGTGCGGCGGTGCTCGGCGTCCTCGCTGTGATCGACATACCGATCGTGCATCTGTCGGTGCTCTGGATGAACTCGCTGCACCAGCTTCCGACGGTGCTGCGCGCCGGTGGCAGTCCCGCGCTCGACGCGACCATGGGAATGACGCTCGGGATCAGCGTCATCGCGTTCACGCTCGTGTATTTCGCCTTCCTCGCCGAGCGCATGGCCATCGAGCTCGATCGCCAGCGCCGGATGCTCGAGGCACGAGCGTGATCGAGAACCTCGGCTTCATCGTCGCGGCCTACGTTCTGGTGTGGGGTGGCATCGCCGCGTATCTCATCTCACTGCGCCGGCGCCGTGACCGTGCGGGAAACACGCGTAACTGAGCGCATGGGAGCGCGCCGCGTCCTGCTGATCGCGGTGCTCGCCGCCGCGGTCCTCATCGGCTTCGTCGCGGTACAGAACCTGTCGCCGAACCTCCTCTACTACCTCACTCCGACCGAGGCACGCCAGCGGAGCATCGCGGCCGGCACCGCCGCGCGGCTCGGCGGCCAGGTCGAGACCGGCAGCCTCCGCTACGACCCGCAGACCCGTGACCTGCGCTTCGTGCTGACCGACGGCACGACGCGCGTGAACGTGATCGGCACGGGCGCGCCGCCCTCGCTCCTCCGCGAGGGAGCGGGCGCGGTCGTCGAAGGGACGTTCGCCTCGGACGGCACCTTCCACGCGACGCAGGTCATCGCGAAGCACGACGAGCAGTACGCGCCTCCATCACCAGGCGCGACGCCAAGCCACCAGACCCCGTGAACCTCAGCTTCGCCGATCTGGGCACGGGGGCGCTTCGCGCCGCGCTCCCCCTCGCGATCTGGGGCATCGGCGCCGCCGCGTACGCGGCGGCCAAGCGTGATGGACGCGCGCTCGCGAGCGCGCGCTGGTCGGCGCTCATCACGTTCCTGCTCGTCGTCCTCGCCGCGCTGGCGATGGTCGGCGCGCTCGTCACGCATGACTTCTCCGTCGCTTACGTTGCGCGGAACAACGCGCTCGAGACGCCACCCTTCTTCACCGTCATCTCGCTCTGGGCAGCGCTCGAGGGTTCGATCCTGCTCTGGACCGCGATCCTCGCCGGCGCGACGGTGTACGTCGCGTGGCGCGGCACACCGGCCCTCCCACGGCTCGCGACGACCGCGCTCGCGGTCCTCTTCGCGATGCTCGCGTTCTTCCTCATGCTCGTGACGACGCCCGCCGCGGATCCGTTCGTACGGAGCGAGATCGTGCCGCTCAACGGCAACGGACCGAACCCGCTGCTGCAGAACCATCCGCTCATGGCACTGCATCCCCCACTGCTGTATCTCGGCTACGTGCTGTTCTCGGTGCCGTTCGCGTACGCGATCGCGTCGCTGATCCTCGGCGAGGGCGGCGACCGTTGGCTCGTCGCGACGCGTCGCTTCGCGCTCGTGTCGTGGGCTCTGCTCGGCGTCGGCATCGTCGCGGGCTCGTGGTGGTCCTACGCCGTGCTCGGCTGGGGCGGGTATTGGGCCTGGGACCCGGTGGAGAACGCGGCGATCATGCCGTGGCTCGTCGCGACCGCTTATCTCCACTCGGTGATGGTCGAGGAGAAGCGGCGGCTGTTGCGCAGCTGGAACCTATCGCTCGTCATCGCGACGTTCGCCCTCACGATCCTCGGCACCTTTCTCACGCGCAGCGGCGTCGTGAATTCGGTGCACGCGTTCACGCAGTCCGCCATCGGGCCCCTGCTGCTCGGCTATCTCGTCGCGATCGTCGTGCTCTCCGTCGGCCTGTTGCTGTGGCGCATGCCGACGCTGCGCGACTCCGGTGCGGTCGGCGCGCCGCTATCGCGCGAGGCGATCTTCCTGTTCCAGAACGTCGTCTTCGTCGCCGCGACCCTCACGGTGCTCCTCGGCACGCTCTACCCGCTCATCGCCGAGGCGATCAGCGGCGATCAGCTATCGATCGGACGTCCGTACTTCGACCGCGTCGAGGTGCCGCTCGCGCTTGCGCTGCTGTTCCTCATGGGCATCGGCCCTCAGCTTCCGTGGCACGGCGCATCGCGTGCGACGCTCGAGCGCCAGTTCACGGCGCCGATCGTTGCCGCCGCAGGCGGCGCGCTCCTCGCCGTCGCGACCGGCCTCGGCGGTGCGTTCGCCGTGCTCACCTACGCGCTCGCCGCGTTCGTCGCGGCGACGGTGGTGCAGGAGTTCGCGCGCGGCATCCGCGCGCGGCGCGCGCTCCACGGCGAGGGCACCGGCACCGCGTTCGCGAACCTGTTGCGACGCAATGGGCGCCGCTACGGCGGCTACGTCGTGCACCTCGGCATCGTCCTCGTCGCGGTCGCGGTGGCGACGAGCCAATCGAAGACGGTCGAGGTCGAGCAGACCGTTCGTGCTGGGGAACACTTCCAGGTGGCCGGCTACACGGTGGCGTTCGGCGGACTCCGGAACGTGAGCGAGCCGCAGCGCGATCTGCTCGTGGCCGACCTTCATCTCACGGGGAACGGCGCCGACGAACAGCTGCGCCCATCTTTGGTGTTCTTCCCCAACGCGACGCAGGCCGTGGGGTCGCCCGGCATCTCCGCGGGACTGCGCGATGACGTGTACACGATCCTCGCCGCGTATGACACGAGCGCGAACTCGTGGGCGACGATCCGCATCCTCGTCATCCCGCTGGTCTCGTGGCTCTGGCTCGGAGGGGCGGTCGTCGGACTCGGCGCGGTCATCGCCGCGCTACCACAGCCGAAGCGACGCGAGGTCGCGCGTCCGCTCATCGAGGCTCCTGTCACGGTGGGCGACTGATGCCGCGCTGGCTTCGCTACGCCATCGTGGCGGGCATCGCCGCGCTCGTCGTGGTGCTGATGCTGTCGTTCCGCCGCGACCCGCACGACATCCGCACCGGCACCGTGAACAAGCCTGCCGCGGCATTCACCGCGGACAGGCTCGATAGCACCGGCACGCTCTCGCTCAAGGACTACGCGGGCAAGGTCGTGGTCATCAACTTCTTCGCGTCGTGGTGCCCGCCATGCAAGGAAGAGAATCCCGCGCTCGTGCGCGTCTGGGAGCGCTATCGCACCAGCGACGTCGTCTTCATCGGCATCGTCTACGGCGATTCCACGGAGAAGGCGCGCGCGTATGTGAAAGCGAACGGCGTCACGTGGCCGACGGTGCAGGACGAGGACGGTCGCATCGCGTTCTCGTACGGCGTGTTCGGACCGCCTGAGACGTATTTCATCGCGCCCGACGGAATCATCGCCGGACGGCACATCGGACCGATCGACGAGGCGACCCTCGTGACCGCGATCGACGGCCTGAGACCGAAGGCCCAGCGATGACGCGCGAGCGCGCGCTCATTCTCGTCGCGCTGCTCGCGATCCTCGGGGCGGTCGCATGGAGCGCGCGGCCGCACGACGCGACAGCGGCGGAGCGCGTCGATCGGATCACCAGCGAGCTTCGCTGCGTCACCTGCCAGGGGCTATCGGTGAAGGACTCGCCGGCCGCGAGCGCGCGCCAGATGCGCGATCTCGTCGTGCAGCGCGTCGCCGAGGGCCGCACGGACGACGAGATCCGCGACGAGTTCCGCGCGTCATACGGCGATTGGGTGCTCCTCTCGCCGCCCGCGACGTCATGGACGGGGCTGATCTGGCTCGTGCCGCTCGTCGCGCTCGCGGCCGGTCTGGTCGTCGCGCTCGGGCGGATGCGCCCCGGTGCGCCGAGCGCGGCCGCGCCGTCCGCATCAGAGCTTGCCGCGCTTCGCGAGCGTGTCGCGCGCGAGGAAGCGCTGGATCTGCCGCAGGCGGATGGTGCCGAGTGAGCTACCTCCTCTTCACCACGCTCTTCCTCGTCGGTCTTGCGCTTGCCGTCCGGCCGCTGCTCGCACGCCGCGAGGTCGCGTGGCCGGTCGAAGCGCCCGACGCGCGCGACGACATCGCGCGCGCGGTCAGCTCGCTGCGCGATCTCGAGTTCGCGCGCGCCGCGGGCACGATCGCGCCGGCGGACCACGAGCGGCTGCGCGGCCTCCTCGAGCGCGGCGCGTTCGTGAAGGAGCGCGAGGCACGATCGACGCCCGCGCCGTGGCGCACGCTCGCGCTCGCGTCCCTTCTCGCTGGCATCGCGGTCGTGCTCGTCGTCATCGAGCTCCCGCGCGCGGCGGGCGACCGCGCACCCGGCGAGCCGATCACGGGCACGGCGCCGGTCGGGCCGACGCTTCCCGAGCTGGAAGCGCGCGCGAAGGCGAGCCCGCGCGACGTGCCCACGCTGCTCTCGCTCGCCGATGCCTACGTTACCGAAGACCGCGTGACGGACGCCGTCGCGACGTATCAGGCGGTCCTCGCGATCGACAAGGACAGCGTCCCGGCGCTCAACGGGATCGGGTTCATGCTGTTCCGCTCCGGTGAGATGAACGGCGCGCGCATCGCTGCCGACCGTGTCCTGACACTGCGCCCGCGCGACGCGGACGCGCTGTTCCTGAAGGGCCTGATCCAGTACCGCAGCGAGGACTGGCGCGGCGCCGTCGACACGTGGAAGGTGTTCCTCGACGTCGGCGAGTTCCATCCCGGTGCGGCCATGGTGCGGCCCCTGTACGAGGACGCGCGGAAGAAGGCGGGCCTCTAGTCCTCCCGGTCGTCTAGCATTCGACATAGACAGGCGCCAATCCTGTCTTTCACGGCGGCTATGGTGTAATGGCAGCACTGATGGTTGTGGACCATCCAGTAGCAGTTCGAAACTGCTTAGCCGCCCCGCAGATGGCGTCTTCAAAATCGCGCTCTTGACACGAGATCCCGAAATTCGTAAGACGTCGTTATCGAAGCAGCAGACTTTCACTGGCTCACAGGGATCCTCGAGGGCGAGGGAACGTTCCTCGCCGGGCCACCATCGAAGCCAGGCCTGCCGATCGTTCGCATCAGCATGACCGACCGCGACGTCGTCGAACGCGCTGCGCGTCTTCTCAATCGAGCCGTCGTCACGTTGCGCGCGCGGCGCCAACATCATCGGACTCCGTTCGCCGTGACCGTTCAAGGCGCGCCGGCGGTCGATTTGATGACTGCGACCTTCAACTTCATGGGGTCGAAGCGCAAAGCCGAGATCCAGCGCGCGGTAGCGTCTTGGCGCAGGCATCGAACACGGCATCGCGAGGCAGCCGCCATCCTCGGCGGGGGACATACGTGCGATGTGAGGTGTGAGATCTACTGGCTCGCGGGCCTGCTGGAAGGTGAGGGCACCTTCACGGTGATCCAGACCCGCGGACGCCGCTATCCGTTCCTCAAGGTGGAGATGTGCGCCGAAGACGTCGTGACCAGGGCGTCCCGACTCATGTCGGCTCCGAGCGTCGCGAGACGAGAGCCTGAGCACGAGAGCTGGAGTGCTAGTTACGTTGCAGCGATCAGCGGCGGGGATGCTGCGGAGTGGATGCGCAGACTCCGAACTCACATGGGCCATCGGCGATCGGAGGCTATCGACGCCGCGCTTGCGACGTATCACCCCGTCCGTCTCGTCGATCCACCCGACTCATGCGTCGTTACCGGCTGCGGTGAGCCGCATCGAGGACGTGGCCTTTGTCACAAGCATTACATGATGTGGTCGCGAGATCAGAAGAACGGTCGCGCCGCGCGGATCGCTCCGCTGCGTTAGCTAGGGCTTCTTCCCGCCCGACTGCTTCACGCTCGTCTTGCCGTCGGCGGTCCGGTTCACGTCGACGCTCGTGGTGCCCTGACCAGTGGTGTCGGCTTTGACCTTGACCTCGATCTTGACCGACTCGTTGCCCTGGTCCTCGACCGTCGTCTGCACGCCGACTTCGCCGACGGCCTTGCGCAACTGAGCCTCGAGGCGACCGTCCGAGACGTTCGGCAGCACTACCTGGAGCTTGCCGTCCTTCGTCTTCACGAGCCGCGCGCCGGGCGTCTCGAGGCGCTTCTTGCCGTTCTTGTCGATCCCGTTCGCGCGTCCCTGAGCGTCGATGACGAGCGAGTTCTGGTCATCGAGCGTCATCGTCAGCGTGCGCTCCGGCTGCGGCGCCGCCGCCGCGGGCGCAGGGCGCGCGTTCTTCTTCTGCTCGTGGGTCTTGCCGGCCGGCACCGGGACGTCGACGGTCTGGCCGGCGTGATCGGGGTCGGCGACGCGATCGACGACGGTGCCCTCGGTCGTGGTGACCGTGGTCCGCTCGGCGTCGCTGTCGACCTCGAACGCGGTGCCGCGCACCGAGGCGGTGCTGGCGGGCGTGTTCACTTCGTATTTGGAGTTGCCGGTGATGAGCTTGGTCACGACATGCCAGGTGCGGCCGAAGTTCTGCTGCATCACCACGACGGTGCTGCCGTCGGTGAACGAGGATGCGGTCTCGATCGTCAGCTCGGTGTTCGGCTCGACGCTCACCGTCGAACCTTCGAAGTACGTGAGGACCGCGCGCGCGCCGTCGCTCGTGCGAAGGGTGTCGCCGGCGATGAGGACCTCGCCGTCGGTCGCGATCACGAACGCCGCGGACGCCCCGTGTCGCACCTGGATCTCGCCGGAGATGGTCGTGACGGTCGTCGCCGCGCCCAGCGCGCGACCGCCGAACGTGCCACTCACGCCGAGCGCCATGAACACGACGAAGGCAGCAACGACGAACGCGATCACCTTGCGTAGGCGCCTCGCGTCCGTCGAGCCCCTCATCCCCACCACACCAGCGGGAGTACTCACCACTACCACCGCGCGTGAGCCTATGGCGCGCGACATCACCCGCTCATCTCCCGTTCGGGGGACTCGCGAAGATCGGGGTGGCAGCCAGCAGTACTAGCGACGCGACGGCGAGTACTAGTCGCGCGGCGGCGAGTACTCGGAGAGCGTGACGAGGAAAGGTCTCGTGCGTCCGGCCTGGATCGTGAGCGGCTCCGTGAGACCGGACTTCGCGAAGACCGCGACGCGCAGTCCATGAAGGCGTTCCGTGCGGCGCTGCCACTCCGTCCCACACACCGGACACACGAACGGGCCGTCGGGCATGCGCTCTCCGTGCGCCAACAGGATCTTCGCGCAACAGCGCTCGACATTGGGTTGATGCCCGTCAGCGGAGGCGAGGTACGGGAAGGACGCCTGCGGTCCGACGCGCGTGCGGCGGTTGAAGACCCGACCATCGCCGCGCCGATAGGTGTCGTTATCGGTCTTCTTCCACTCCGTGGCGCACTCGGGGCAGCGAAACGATCGATCAGACTTGTAGAAGCCGCCCCACTCGATGATCCAGTCCTCGCAGCAATCGGCGAGGATCACACGCTCCTTCATCCCTCACCTCGCAGCAGCCAGCACAGGATCGCCTTCTGCGTGTGGAGCCGGTTCTCGGCCTGATCGAACACGACGCTCTGCGGGCCGTCGAGCACCTCGTCGGTGATCTCTTCGCCACGATGTGCGGGCAGGTCGTGCATCACGATCGCATCAGGCTTCGCATGGCGGAGCAGCGCCGCATTGACCTGGTAACCCATGAACGCGCGGCGCCTTCGCTCGTACTCCTGCTCCTGCCCCATGCTCGTCCAGACGTCGGTGTACACGACATCCGCGTCGCGTACCGCAGCGATGGGATCGTTCCCGAACTCGATCGAGCCGTTCGCTTCCCTCGCTTTGCGCTCCGCGAGCTCGCGATACTTCGGCATCGGATCGAACCCCGCCGGCGTGGCGACGCGCATGTGGGCCGACCGCAGGACGACCGCGAGCATGAGCGAGTTCAGGACGTTATTTCCGTCACCGACATATGCCACGGTGATGTCGCGAAGGTCGGGCCCCTTCTTCTCGCTGATCGTCAGGATGTCGGCGAGCCCCTGGCAGGGGTGTGAGAGGTCGGAGAGCCCGTTGATCACGGGGATCGTTGCGAACTTGGCGAACTCCTCGATCGTCTCGTGCGCGTTCGTGCGCAGCACCACGGCGTCGACCATGCGACTCACGACGCGCGCGACGTCGGCGACGCTCTCGCGGCGCCCCAGGCCGACCTCCTGCGGCGAGAGATACACGCAGTGGCCACCGAGCTCGGTCATGCCGACGTCGAACGACAGCCGGGTCCGGAGGCTGGGCTTCTCGAAGATCTGCGCGAGCGTGCGCCCTGCGAGCAGCGGCTCGCGACGCTGGCGGGCTGCCTTGAGCGCGGCGGAGCGTTCGAGCAGTCGCGCGAGTCCTCCCGGATCGAGCTCGGCGATCGAGACGAAGTGGCGCACGCGCGCCCACACCGCGGTCACAGAGCGCGGAGCGCCGGACGCCGGCGCTGCTCGACGAGATCGACGAGCGCGCGCGCGACCCGCTCGGGGTCGTGGCGGATCGTGTCCTGCTTCAACCACAGGTCCCGCGGGCCGCTCCACTTGTCGATGATCGGCGCGGTGACCGGTCGTACGCCCAGCGCGCGGATGCGCTCGAGCTCGTCGGGCGTCGGGTCGAGCAGCGCAAGTCCCTTCTCCGCGTAGTGGACCCGGAGGTGCGCGGGCGGCGGATCGTCGTTCACGAGGACCGCGTCGAGACCCGACCCGCCGAGATAGTCCTGCGCCGCGCGCACGTGATCGGATAGCGAGAGCGTGTCGGTCTGCCCGGGCTGGCGCGTGGTGTTCGCGACGTACACGACAAGACCGTCGGCGTTCGCGATGGCCCGCGCGATCTCCGGCACGAGCAGGCACGCGCAGACGGTCGTGTACAGGCTTCCCGGGCCGAGCGTGATCAGGTCCGCCGAGGCGATCGCCTCGACGCTGCCCGGCGTCGCACCGACATGCGTGTCCTTCAGGAAGACCCGCTCGATCGGCGCCTTTCCGGTCCCGCGCACGTTGACCTCGGTCTCGACGATGCTCCCGTCGGTGAGCTCGGCGCAGAGGTGCGTGTTGTAGAGGGTCACCGGAAGGACGCGGCCGCGGAGCTTGAGTAGCCGCGAGGCTTCCTCGACCGCGGCCAGGAACGACCCTTCCTGCTGTGTCAGCGCCGCCAGGAACAGGTTGCCGAAGGCCATGCCGTTGAGGTCCTCGCTCTTGTCGGTCTCGAAGCGGTGGTTGAACAGGCGGGTCAGGACGGGGTCGCCCTCGGCCAGGACGGTGAGCGCGTTGCGGATGTCGCCGGGAGCGGGCACGTCCAGGGCGATGCGCACCTTGCCGGTCGAGCGTCCTGAGTCGGTCACGGCAATGAGCCCGGTGATATCCGAGGTGAAAGCCCGCAGGCCGGCCATGACCGTCGGCGCGCCGAGCCCGCCACCCACACAGACGACCTTCAGCGGCTCCATCGCCGAATCTTCGCAGATATGCACCCCCTTGCTAGCCTGAGCAGACGTGAAGCGCGCCGGCATGTTCCTTCCGATCTGGGCGCTGCAATTCGTGATCGGCATGTTCGCCGTGCTGCTCGCTGTCGGGCTCTTCGTGGCGCTGATCGGGAGCGTCGTCAAAGGTCCGCAGAACTTCTTCGACGAGGTCGGCCGCACCGTCGCCCGGGTCGCGCCCCAGCCTCAGGCCGACATCCGCAGCGACGCCGACCTCAAAGCGGTCATCAAGGCGCTGCCCGATGGACGCTTACGGGTCGCGAGCGTCGTCGCCGATCAAGACCGCGTGGTGTTCACGGTGACGGCGGACCGGGCGGCGGTGAGGGCGGCGGTGCAGTCGGGCGACGAGCTCCGGGTGTCGCGCACGACCGGCGAGGTCGAGATCGCGCCGACCGGCATCCCAGGCCTGGTCGACCGGCTGCAGCAGGCGATCGAAGAACTCAGGAAGTCCTGGTTCGGGAAATAGCGGACAGACGAAAGGGCCGCCCTTCGGCGGCCCCTTTCGACCTATTGGGTGATGCGCGGGGGAGCTAGCTGGCCTTGCGCAGCTGCTCCAGCGCGCGGCGCGCGACCACCTGGCGCGCGACGAGCTCACCACGCCACTCCTTGCGACGCTCGAGGGCCTGGCTGAACCCGCGCTGGTAAGAACCAACGGCGAGGAACCCGACGACGAGCATCCCGAACGCGACACCGAAGACCAGACCTACGAGGAAAGCGTCCATGACCGCCGTCCTTTCCCGCCGCGATTAGTGGCGGAGCCTTCGCTGACCGACGGTCATAAGCAACTGTTGTGCCATGTTTTGACGCGCGTTGCGCTGTCCGACTCCGGCCGACGTTCGCCGATCGGGGCCCAGCGTCGCTGACGTATTCGACCCTGAGCTATTGACCAAACCGTTACCCGCGAACCTGAATACGCCATTTCAACGGCTGCGCAACCGGAATGGCTTAGCCTGACCGGCGCGGACTGTTTCCAGACGCGCCGTCCCAGAAGGAGGACTTCCATGCGCCTGTCGCTGATGCCGAAGAAGAGCTTCTTCTTCACCCAGTTCGACAAACACGCGACGAACAGCCTCGAGGCGGCCGTCGCGCTGGAGCGCCTGCTGACCGACTTCACCGAGGTCGAACGTAAGGTGCGTGACATCCACGCGATCGAGCACTACGGCGACCAGCTGACCCACGAGATCTTCAAGAGCCTCAACGAGACGTTCGTCACGCCCCTCGACCGCGAGGACATCATCGGGATCGCGTCGAAGCTGGACGACGTCGCCGACGTCGCGTACGACGTGGCCGAGCTCATCCTGCTCTACAAGGTCGGCAGCGTCCGGCCCCAGGCGATCCGCCAGGCCAAGGCGCTGGTGGGTGCGGCGACCGAGATGGTCGGGATGATGAAGGCCCTGGAAGGGCTCAAAGGCCTGGAGCCGTACTGGATCAAGATCCATACGTTCGAGAACGAGGGTGACCAGGTCTTCCGCGACGCGGTCGGCGACCTCTTCGCGAACGTCACCGATCCGATCGAGATCATCAAGTGGAAGGACATCCACTCGCTGATCGAGGTCGCCGTCGACCGCTGCGAGGACGTCGCGAACATCGTCGAGATGATCGTCATCAAGCACAGCTAGAGACGGCGTGATCTTCGAGTACGTCAACGGCTTCCACGACGCCGCCAACGCGATCGCGACGGTCGTCGCGACGCGCGTCCTGACTCCGCGGCAGGCCGTCCTCATGGCGGGGACGCTGAATCTGGTCGGCGCGCTGTCTGGCGTGGCCGTGGCGAAGACCGTCGGGAACGGGATCGTCGATGCGAACGTGGTCACGCAGGATCTCGTCGTCGCCGCGCTGTTATCGGCGATCGCCTGGGACCTCTTCACCTGGTACTTCGGGCTCCCCTCCTCGTCGAGCCACGCGCTGATCTTCTCGATCATCGGCGCGTCCGTCGCGATCCACGGCCCCGGCGTGGTCATCGCGGCCGGGCTGCAGAAGACGAGCTTCGGGATCGTGTACTCACCGGCTCTCGCGTTCCTCGCCGGCTACCTCCTCATGCTCGCGCTCTACTGGCTCCTGCGGAACAGGTCGTACGGCTGGGTGCAGCGCTTCTTCGGCAAGGCGCAGATCGCCTCGAGCGCATATATGGCCTTCAGCCACGGCGGCAATGATGGACAGAAGACGATGGGCATCATCGCGCTGGCGCTCGCCGCCTACGGTGTCGTGCCCACCGGCGAAGGCTTCTTCATTCCCGACTGGGTGAAGGTGATCTGCGCCATCGCGATCGGCATCGGGACCATGACCGGCGGCTGGCGGATCATGAAGACCATGGGCGTACGCATCACCAAGCTCACGCCGGTGCAAGGATTCGCCGCCGAGACGACGGCCGGTACCGTGATCGAGATCGCGACTCGCTTCGGGATCCCGATCTCGACGACGCACGCCATCTCGGGCGCGATCCTCGGTGTCGGATCAACGCGCCGGCTCTCCGCCGTTCGCTGGGGTATAGCCGGGCGAATCGTGACCGCGTGGGTGTTGACCATCCCCGGCTGCTTCGTCATGGGCTACGCCGCGGCGCTCGCACTTCGCGCGATCGGCGTGCATCCCTAGCCCATCTCGTCGCGGTCCGTAACTCCCTCGCTCGCGCAGCCACTCTTCTCTCATCAATTCGCCGTAGCCGCGAACCTCGCGCGTTTCGGAGACGTATCGGGTCCCCCAATTGGGTCCCCGCAGTCATTGCCTAACGGCCTATTGACCCGCTTACTGCGGCGTGAGCGAAGCGACACGCCAAGCAGACGAGGGCCGCGAGGGCCGCCCGACTACTAACGCCGACTCGAGTACAAGGTGGGGAGTAAGCGAGAACGTGATCCGTCTTGCGATGCGTTGGCTGTCTGCGACGATCACCGTCGCGTTGCTGCTGGGGATGGCAGCAACTCCGAGCGCGGCTAGCTCGTTCGACCCGACCAAGATCGATGCATCGTTCCTGACCGAGGTCCTCGCGTCGACCACTAACGACTTCGACGTCATCGTCCGTGCCGTGCCCTCCGACAAAGAAGGGAAAGAGGGGCAGACCAGCCGCGCGGTCCAGCGACAGGTCGAGAAGGCTGCGAAGTCCGTGAAGAAGCAGGGCGGCAGCCTGAAGCAGGCCCTCGGCATCGTCGGCGCGGTGTCGGCACGGCTGAAGGGCGTCCAGATCCTCAAGCTCACGCGTGACAACGACGTGGACTACGTCGTGAAGGACCAGAAGCTCAAGGCGCAGTTCGACCCCGCGCTCGACAGCGCCAAAGCCGGCTCGCCAGGGATCATCGAGATCGGCGCGCCGCAGGCGTGGTCGCAGCTGGGCATCACCGGCCGCGGTGTCGGCGTCGCGGTGGTGGACAGCGGCGTGTACGCACACCCGGACCTCGCAGGCCGGATCGTGGCGGCGATCGACTTCACGTCCGTCGCGCCGACGGTCTCGAACATTCCGTTGAGCGATCTCGGTGGTCATGGCACGCACGTCGCGGGGCTGATCGCCGGCGACGGCACGCGGTCCGCCGGTGTGTACACCGGCGTCGCGCCGAACGCGAACATCATCGACGTCCGCGTCATCGACGCGAGCGGAAGCTCCAATGTCTCGATCATCCTTCGCGGACTTCAGTGGATCCTCGCGAATCGCACGACCTACAACATCAAGGTCGTCAACATGTCGCTCGGCGCGACGCCGACCGGCAGTTACAAGTCGGACCTCATGGCGACAGCCGCGGAGATCCTCAACTTCGCGGGAGTCAACGTCGTGGTCTCCGCCGGTAACACCGGTCCGCTCGCCGGCACGATCACGACGCCGGCAACGGATCCGTACGTCATCACCGTCGGTGCGCTCGACGACAACGCGACGCCGCTGCTCGCGGACGACCTGATGGCCACGTTCTCATCGCGCGGCAGGACGCTGTTCGACAAGCTCGCGAAGCCGGACCTCGTTGCGCCGGGTCGGAAGATGGTCAGCCTGCGCGCTCCGGGCAGCGAGCTCGACTCGCTGTTCCCGGATCGTCAGGTCACGATGCTCGGTTCGCCATCGGCCGACTACTACAAGCTGTCGGGGACATCGATGGCGGCGCCGGTCGTCGCCGGAACGATCGCGCTCATGTACGAGCGCAACCCCACGCTCACTCCGGCCCAGGTCAAGAAGCGCCTGAAGTCGACAGTGACGCCGCTCGCGTTCGGCACGACCCTGGACCACGGGGCTGGCCTTGTGAACGCGTTCCGCGCCGTGTCGAGCGCGGACGCCGGCACCGAGTTCTCCGCCGACCGCGTCAGTGACGCGTTCGCGAAGGACATGAAGAAGTTCATCCAGGGACAGCGCTTCGTGTGGCGCGATCTTGCGTACAACGGCGGAGTCGACTCGGGCGGCGTGACGTGGGAGAGCGTCACCTGGGAGAACGTGCACTGGGATGCAGTGACGTGGGAGAACGTCACGTGGGAAGGCTTCAGCTGGGAAGGCGTGACTTGGGAGGGCGTGACCTGGGAGACCGTGACATGGCAGTCAACTGACCAACAGTCCACGGGCGCGCAGTCGGGGACCGGCGCGTCTTGGGACCCGGTCGATTAAGGGGGCAGCAATGGATCGACAGCAGCTCGTGAAGACGTACGTCCTCTTCGTCGCCGCGCTCGGTGCGGCAGCGCTGGCGCAGTCGCTGCGCACCATCAGCCTCAGTCATGTCGACCCGCTGATGCTGCTGATCCTGCCGCCCAGCGCATGCCGGTGTTCCTGTTCCGCTCTTCCGCGATCTCGATCAGCTTCGCCGCGGTGATCGCCAGCTACGTGCTGTACGGCACCGAGGTCGCGGTCATCGTCAGCCTGTTCCAGGCTGGCGTGAACGCCTTCACCCCCCGGCGCAAGCCCCTGCTCAAGGCGCTCTTCAACGCCGGGTCGCTGGCCACATCGGCCTTCGTCGGCGGCCACGTCTACGTGCTGGTGGGTGGCCAGGTGCCGCCCGGTGAGATCGCGCTCACCCTGGTCGCCGTCGCGGTCTCGGCTGCGGCGTACTTCCTGGTGAACACCGCCACCACCGCGCTGGTGATCTCGATCAGCGAGCGCCAGAGCTTTGTCGCGGTCTGGCGCACCAACTACAGCTGGATGCCGATCAACTTCCTGGCCACGGCGGCGCAGGGCGCGGCGCTGGCCCTCGCCTCGCAGGCTCTGGGGGTCTTCGGGGTCGTGGTCTTCACCCTGCCGCTGGCGGTCGCCTGGTACAGCTTCAAGCTGTACATGGCCAAGAGCAGCGAGGTCCGCGCGCGCAACGAGGAGCTGCA